>Ga0209542_10000624_pt1 | contig 85168 bp, 74 predicted proteins | sample RifCSPhighO2_01_FD_184028 | JGI IMG/M metagenome (GOLD analysis project Ga0209542, IMG submission 184028) | Soil microbial communities from Rifle, Colorado - Rifle CSP2_plank highO2_0.1 (SPAdes) (version 2) | ecosystem: Environmental > Terrestrial > Deep subsurface > Rock core/Sediment ...
ATCGGGCATAGACTGGGATAGGATTAAAAGAACAAGAAGCGCCTATTTGGTTAAATGGTGTGGTCATATACCCATTTTACCAGAGATGGCGTTTTTTGGTGGGATAACCGCATTATTCACCTAACTCTCACGTTCTAGGTTGACAATAACTTAATAAACCGTATAATATACTTACCGACCTTTTACAAGGGAGATCAGCTTGTGACTATAAGATTTAACTCTCCGGTGATACTGACCTTTGCTTTAATATCGGCGGGGGTGCTTGTTCTTTTTACTTTTACAGGAACCACGTTTTACCATTTGTTTTCCGCTCCAACGGAGATAAGTCTTTTCTCGCCGTTCATGTATTTTAGTTTCGTATCACATGTTTTCGGCCACCAAAACTGGAATCACCTGCTTAGCAATTTTATGATTATTCTTCTTGTTGGTCCGTTGGTAGAAGAAAAATACTCTTCGGGAACGCTTTTCTTGATAATACTGATCACGGCTCTGATTACGGGGATTCTCAATATCGTCTTGTTCTCCACAAGCCTGATGGGAGCAAGCGGGATTGCTTTCATGCTCATTATCTTGGCATCTCTGACTAATTTTAGCCGAAGAGAGATTCCTCTAACCTTTTTACTGGTCGCTGGTATTTTCCTGGGAAACGAAGTAATTAATAGCATAGAAAAAGATAACATATCCCAATTTGCTCATATAGTCGGCGGAATATGCGGATCAAGTTTCGGCCTGCTGTTTGCCCAAAAAGATTAATAAAATAAAGCTCCGAATTTCGGAGCTTTTTGATTGGAAAAATTCACTCTATGAACTTAAAAATAACTTAAAAAAACCAATATTCATACTCTTATCCTAAGATAATATTATAAATATTAAAAATTTTTATAAATTATAGAATTTTTTAACTTCATCTTCAGTGCCGATATTCTCAGCAAGAATAATATTAATATAGTCGCCAATCTGAAGCTGATTGCAGTATCTGGCTAATTCTTCCTCACAAGGATAGGGAAACACAAACACACTTTTCTGAAGCATATAAAATCCGAGGTATTTTAATTTAGATCTAAAAATATTTCTTTTATTATGTAGCTCCTGTGGAATATCAAAAATCACTATCCGCCATTTCTTATCCCATTTTTGGCCAATTGATTTCCAATATTTAAACAAAGCGCCCCGATACCATTCTTGGCCTTTTTTAGTAAATTGAAACTTACCACCAGACCGTTCTGTAATTAAACCTCTGTTTTTAAGATTATTAAAACCAGCATAAGCTTTTTTAAAATCATTATAGTCGTGACCTTTGACCCTGATCCCTTTGTAATAAAGCGGCTCCCAATGCCACATATCGTGCATATCCATACCGACATCTATTACCGCTTTGATAAATTTTGGTATAAAATCACCTTTCATAAAATTTATAATGTTATCCTAGGATATAGTTATAAATATAGCAAATTTTTATCTTTTCCAGTAAACTCTTAAATTTTGTGTAGCGAGCTGGCTTGACTAAATTAAAAAGTGCGAGGTCATCGCACTTAGGATACTTACCAGATAGAAAAACCTTCTGGTACAACATCTACTCTGTCTTTTCTAAACTTTACAAGGACATCCTTTCTACCGGGAAATTTTTTAAGAACTTCTTCTTTGATAATTCGCTTGAAGTCTGGGGTTAAGAGTCCTTTTGGCAATCCTGGCCACCATTGATTACCGTAGCCATCAGCAGAGCGTAGTATGTCATTTAACAATTCAACCTGGGCTTTGTTAAGCAGACGCTTGTTTTTTGAAGTAGACATCAATATCTCCCTCCCGTGTGCCGAATTTCCGTTCTGAACCGTTGCCCCTTTATAATAATCTTTTATACATTTTTGTCAAGTCTTGTTGGGAATTATAAAAATATCTATAGTAACCAACATGGCTCAGACAAAGACAAAAAACAAAATTGCTCTTATAACTGGCATCACTGGTCAAGATGGTTCTTATTTGGCCGAACTTCTTTTAAAGAAAGGGTATTTTGTTCATGGAGTTGTCAGACGGGCATCAACCTTCAATACTGCCAGACTTAGCCATATCTACCAAGATCCTCATGTTAAAAACAGGAAGCTATTCCTCCACCATGGCGATTTAGCTGACGCCGGAACCATCCGTAAAATCATTTACGTCGTAAAACCTGACGAAATATATAATCTCGGGGCCCAATCGCACGTTAAGGTTTCGTTTGAAATTCCTGAATACACGATGGACATTACCGGCAACGGCGCCTTAAGAATACTTGAAGCAATTAGAGATTTCCAAAATGAAACTGGAAAAAAAATTAAATTTTACCAAGCATCATCTTCTGAAATGTTCGGTTCGGCTCCCCCGCCGCAAAACGAGAAAACACCTTTCATACCCCAAAGCCCCTATGGCGCGGCCAAAGTCTTTGCTTATAATATGACTGACCTATATCGTCAGGCCTATGGAATTTTTGCCGTGAATGGCATACTTTTTAACCACGAAAGTGAACGTCGAGGTGAAACATTTGTTACCCGCAAAATTACTCGAGGCATTGCCCGAATTAAGGCCGGCTTGGACAAAAAATTATACCTCGGTAATATTGATGCCAAGCGCGATTGGGGCTACGCTCCGGAATTTTGCCAAGCTATGTGGCTAATGATGCAACAGCCAAAACCGGACGACTATGTCATCGGTACCGGCGAGACCCATACGGTAAAGGAATTTGTTGAGTTGGCTTTCAAAGAAGCCGGTCTAGGTAACTGGAAAAAATATGTAGAGATTGATCCTCAATATTACCGCCCCGCCGAGGTAAACATTCTTGCCGCCGATACCAGAAAAGCCAAAAGAATATTAAAATGGCGGCCAAAAACCAAATTCAAAGATTTGGTAAAAATAATGGTCTGGAATGATATCAATGAACTTAAAAAATAAAAAAATTCTTGTAACCGGCGGGGCCGGATTTCTCGGGGGTTTTGTAGTGAAGAAGTTGCTGGAGCGAGGAGTGTCTAAAAGAAATATCACCATCCCCCGTTCCAAAGATTTTGATCTTCGCAAGTTGGAGAATTGCCAAAAAGTTGTAAGGGGTCAAGACGTCATTATCCATTTAGCAGCTAAGGTTGGTGGAATAGGTTATAACCGAGAAAAGCCAGGAGAGATGTTTTACGACAACATAATAATGGGTGTTCAACTCATGGAGGCGGCGAGGCAAATCGGAATTGAAAAATTTGTTGCTATAGGCACTATCTGCGCTTACCCCAAAATTAATCCGGCCCCATTCGTTGAATCATCTATTTGGCATGGCTATCCAGAGGAAACAAACGCACCTTATGGCTTAGCTAAAAAAATGCTGCTGGTTCAAGCCCAAGCGTATAGGCAGCAGTATAACTTTAATGCTATTTATCTTTTACCGGTCAATCTTTATGGTCCGGGGGATAATTTTGATCCCAAAACCTCCCACGTCATTCCGGCCTTGATAAAAAAAGTTGCTGACGCAAAAAAAATGGGTAAAATATATATTGATGTCTGGGGAACAGGAACTGCCTCAAGAGAATTTTTATATGTTGAAGATTGTGCCGAAGGAATTATCTTAGCAACGAAAAGGTATGACAAGCCAGGCCATGTAAACATTGGGGCTAATAGAGAGATAAAAATAAAAGACCTGGTTAAAACTATCTGCCGATTAATGAACTACAAAGGCGAGATACGCTGGGACAAAAGCAAGCCCGACGGTCAACCCAGAAGAGTAGTTGATGCAACGCTGGCCAAAAAAGAATTCGGATTCAAATCAAAGACCGATTTTGAAAAAGGCCTCACAAAAACGATTGAGTGGTACATGAAAAGTTTAAAGTAGAAAGTGTAAAGTTAAAAGTTAATGAACAATATTAAGAAATCAATACTGGCATCAATAGAAACTAAGCTTAAAATTGCTTCAGATAACGACTTTTTGCTTGAACTTGAGAGAATCGGCGGCAGAATGGTTACCGCCCTCAAAATGGGCCTGAAGATTTTAATCGCCGGCAACGGTGGTTCAGCCGCCGATGCCCAACATTTTGCTGCAGAACTTGCCGGTAAGTTTGTCCACGAGCGCAAAGGTCTGCCGGTTATGGCTTTAACCACTAACTCTTCAATCACTACCGCCATCGGCAATGATTTTGGATATGAACATGTATTTTCAAGACAAATAGACGGCTTTGGAAATAAAGGCGATATATTTGTCAGCATTTCAACAAGCGGAAATTCCGCCAACTTGGTTTATGCCGCCAACAGTGCTAAAAACATTGGTCTAACCACTGTCGGTCTACTTGGCAAAAATGGCGGACATTTAAAAAATTATTGCGACCACAGCTTGATCGTCCCATCAAACAGCACACAACGAATTCAAGAAGCTCATATTCTAATAATTCACGAATTGTGCGCCATAATAGATGACGCCTTCAAAAACCACAAATAAAACCGGCCAAAAGCCGGTTTACTATTTAATATAAATTTTTTAGATCTCTAATATACCAATTATATGTCCGCCTTATACCGTCTGAAATGCTAATTTGAGGCCGCCACCCCAATGCCATACATTGGCTTGAATCTAAAAGTTTTTTTGGCATACCATTTGGTTTTGACTTATCCCAGTTAACTTTTCCCTTATAACCGACGACTGATTTTACCATTTCTGCCAATTCGGCAATGGTATGGTCAACCCCCGTACCGATATTCATTAAAACATCGCCCCGTTCTGCATCCGCTCTGCTTGGATTAAAGTTTTCCATCAAAAATATGGAAGCATCGGCCACATCATCAACATAAATGAATTCTCGCCTCGGAGAACCATCGCCGAAAAAAACAATCTCAGACAGTTCACTTAACCTGGCATTATGAAATTTTTTTATCATATCAGGCAAAACATGGGCTCTTTCAGGATCAAAATGATCACCTTCTCCGTAAATGCTCGCGGGAATTGCTACTATAAAATTGGTGTGGTGCTGAACATTATAGCTCCGACACAATTCCAGTCCGGCTAACTTAGCCACAGCGTAAGCTCTATTTGTAGGTTCCAATGGCCCTGAATATAAATGTTTCTCACTCATAGGCTGGCTGCATTCCCGCGGATATATGCAATTTGCTCCGAAAAATATGAGTTTTTTAACGCCCCAATTATGAGAAGCTGTGATAACATTGAGTTCAATCTTTAAATTATCTTCTAAGAAATCAGCTTGATAATTAATGTTAGCCGAAATATTACCAACCTTTGCAGCTGCCAAAAAAACATAATCCGGTTTTTCTCTTTTAAAAAAACTGTTTACAGCTTGTTCACTCCTAAGATCCAATATATCTTTGGGATAAGTAATAATATTGGAAAAGGCCCTTGCTTTAAGAGCCCTTACAATGGAGGAACCCAATAGACCGCCATGCCCAGCTACATAAATCTTGGAATCCTTATACACCTTTTCTCCTGATGCAACCCATGCCTTCCAACCTTCTAAGTGCCAGAAACGTAGTACTGGCAGAATAGGACTGGACCATCTCACGATCAATTAATTTCAGCCAGTCATCCAAGCTTACAAGGACAGTTTTTAAATGTTCGTTGATATCAAGTTTTTGTAACTTTAATTCTACCGGATCACTTACAATACCTATAAAGGAGAAATTTCGTGCGCTGCGATATCTGGCGGCAACAGGCATGCCAACGGAGCTTAGAGAAATAACATTTTTCAAGATTATTCCGCTTTCTTCTTCGAATTCCCTCTTAGCGCAAACGGCTGGATCTTCACCTGGTTCCACTTCTCCCCCAGGCAAATCAAAAAGCACTTCTCCCAATCCATGCTGAAATTCAGCGCAGATGGGAATAAGATCTTCATCCAACACAGTAAAGACTCTCGTCCCTTTCACGCCTTTTACACCACCCAAGCGAAAACCCTTAAATATTTTCCCACTTGGACTTAAAAATTGAGAAATTTCTACCCGAAGTCTCCGTTTAATTTTTATTTCCTGACTGGTTAAGTTAGTTTCGGGATACTCTTCAACCGCAATCGGATCTGCAGCTGTTTGCCAGTTTGCAATTCCCGACAACTGAATAACCTCCAAGAGATTATCAATATTTGCCAAAGATAGACCGTATTTTGTCTTTATATCTTTCACCACTTATTAGAACTCCTTTGTAAAATTACTAGGTGGAAGATCGCATGTTTATAAGCAACAGTCAAGTGTTTGTTGATATGCCCGATTGACACCTTCTGATACTTTTTGATACTTTTAACTTTATGGAGATAAGACCTAATGAGGTCTATACAACAGGTGAAACACAAGACCTCCTAAAAATATCAAACAGCACAATGAAAAGACTTCTTAAACGGGGTCTTATTAAAGCTAATAAAATCGGCGGACAATACAGAATAATGGGCAAAGAGATATTGAAAGCTATCTCCCCAACCGTTGAAAGACAAGCTGTTCACACATATCAGAAAATAAAGAGGGGGGTAAAAAGAAAAATTAAAAATTGGTAATGGATATCTATAAACTCAGAACAACTTTAAAACTGGTTATTAAGGCATTCAAGAAATATAACTTGAAGTTCGGCTTAATGATAGGCCTGGGTTTTTTGGCTGGAATTTTTGGCAGTGTTGGTATTGGAGCAGTCATACCACTTTTTTCCTTTATCACTAAAGGTCAGGCCGTTGGTGATGATTTTATATCACAAATTATCTCTAACATTTTCACGACGATAAATTTACCTTTCACACTGCCCTGGCTTTTAACCCTGATGGTCCTTCTGTTTGTTCTTAAATCATTGACCACATTTTTTGCTACTTACATGAGCGCTAAGTTCTCCGCTCAATATGAAAACGATATTCGTGAAATTATGTTCACTAAGGTAGTAAACTCCAGTTGGCTCCATTTAATTGAGCAAAAACCGGGTTACATAGAACGGGTGCTGATGAACGATATAAGCGCCAGTTCCAGCATTCTTCAACATGTCAGTAACATAATCCTTACCTCGGCCAGTTTAGCAACATATATTATAGTGGCCATGAACATTTCCATGCCCATAACCCTAACCACGCTTCTGGTTGGTATTGTCATCTTTTTTGCTCTTAAGCCAATTTTTTACAAGACTAGGAAAATCACAGAAGAGATGACAAAAACCGATAAAAGAACAACTCATCACATCTTAGAAGTTTTATTCGGCATGAAGATTGTAAAAAGTCTTAATGCCGAAGATAAGGTTACTCAACTTGCCAAAAACGACTTTAAAGATTTAGAACGCCGCCGAGTTAAATCAGCCATATATCACACCGTCGTCGGCTCTTTGATGGAACCGGTCGGCATTACTTTTGTTGCGGCTTTGTTTTTGCTCAACTACAATTCATCGGTATTTAATATTGCTGCTTTTGCCGCTATTGTTTATCTGGTTCAAAAAATGTTCACTTTCATCCAGTCTATCCAGGGAAAGATAAATGCCGTTAACGGTGTTGTACCCTATCTGCAGATTATGCTTGATTACTGGCAAGAGGCGGCAAATAACCAGGAGGTAGACGGCGATATTAACAAATTTTCCTTCAAGAATAAGATAGAATTTAAAAATGTTTCGTTTGCTTACAATCAGGAAACAAATATTTTAAACAATCTGAACCTGGAAATTAAAAAAACGGAAATGGTCGGCATAATCGGTCCATCGGGCGGAGGAAAAACCACCTTGGTTGATCTCATGCTAAGACTTTTCAATCCGGGTTCAGGTGAAATATTAATTGATAATCAAAATGCAAGTAAAATAAATCTAAAAAATTGGAGAGAGAATATTGGTTATGTGGCTCAGGACATATTTCTTATAAATGACACGATAGAAAACAACATCAAATTTTATGATAAATCAATTGACCATGGACGCGTTATTGAAGCATCAAAAATGGCTAATATTTATGATTTCATTGAGACTCTGCCGGAAGGTTTCCAAACCAAAGTCGGTGAAAGAGGAATCAAGCTTTCCGGCGGCCAGCGCCAGAGAATTGCCTTAGCCAGAACTCTTATTAGAAAACCTGAGATTTTGATTTTGGACGAAGCAACTAGCTCCTTAGACAGCGACTCGGAGGCAATGATTCAAAATTCAATAAAAGATTTGCGGGGCAAAACAACTCTTGTCGTTATCGCCCACCGCCTCTCAACGGTTCAACACGCTGATAAACTATATGCCGTTGATCACGGAGAGATTATAGAATCCGGCACTCCATCTGAACTTTTGGCCAATAAGGATTCTTATTTTTCTAAATCATACAATATAAATTAAAATGGATTTTAATTTTTATTTAGCGCTTGGCTTTGCAACAGCTTTTGGGGCCGTTTTTGCTTTAAGTACAAGAGGAATACTTTATGCCACACCAGATACTGACAATGAGATAATGGCTCATACCGCTGCCCAATCTTATAAGTGGAGCTGGTTATCAGACATGCATAAGTACGGCATGAAAACATCTATGAAGGATATGAGTATTATTCTTATCGTCCTGTTTCAAAGAATAATGAGAGACAATGAATCCGATCATCCGTATACAGTTTTAGGAGGAGTTTCCATTTCTATTTCCAGTGTTTTAATTTATCTGATAGGCGCAAATTATTGGGGATCAAACGTCGGTCTTTTTATTTCTCTGCTTTATTTATTTTCCTTTTGGCCGTGGCAAATTGCTTTATATGGAGGACACGCAAACATTGCCGGCATATTTTTTCTGCTAGCGATCTATTTTGTTCAAAATTCAACTTTCAATTTTTCCGTTATCTATTTGGCGCTGGCGGGGATTTCATTGTGTTGCATGATGTTTTCATCCGGTTCTTCAGGCAAATTACTTATGTCTTTTGGGGTAGCTCTTTTTTACGCTGAACATGACTTTCTAATCGGCAAATACGACTACGGAAATCTTTATTTGTCGCTTCCCCTTCAAAAATTCATAATCTGGGATTTTATAGTTATTGGCCTTGTTGTGGGAGCTATAAGCACCGCCCTTTTGTTTTATAAAAAAATTGTAAAAAAAATGTACAACAATGAAGGTCCCCCATTTTTGAGAAATATAATCAAGAACCAAAAGGCTTTGAGCTTAAATCACTACCTTGACCACGCAAGGAATAAACTGCGGACATATGCAATCGGGTCTGTCTGGCTGATTGCCATGGTTTTGTTGGCTTTAAATTCTTTGAGTATAAATTATGTGTTACCGGTTTTTATCGGATTTTCAATCATGTTTTTTATACTGACCATGCCCAATGTTAAATACAACATCCGCAAATATTTGTATTATGCCATGCATACCCAAAGAAAAACCCATTTTAGATCGTATCTGGATTATTTTGTCAAAATAGGCGTCAAAGTTGCCCGTAACACTCGAGGTGGTGGTTGGCCATGGGTTCCCCGATTTTTGTGGCAGTTTATTCCAATCCACTTAATTTTATTTTTGTCATCACTTTTGGCGCTGTTAATACTGAGAATATCCCAACAACAATTATATATTATACCCTTTGATCTGTTGGTATTAATTATTTCAACCTCTCCTCTGTGGTGGGCAGAGCTTACGGAAGCGCCTCAAGCTTCCAAAACCTATGCATTAATTTTTGCAGTTTTATTTCTATTCATAGGATATTCATTTAACGTATTTTTAAAATATGATGGCCTTTTACCAGTTATGATTAGCGCTCTGATCCTTACTTTATTATGGAACTTGTGGATATTGTTATCAGAAGTATATCCGGCGAGAATGGGAGCAACTAACTTGTTTAAGACATTAAAAAATTTAAATATAAAAGAAATTTACACATATAAAACAAATTACAATAGAAGCTTTGTGGAAACTATCCCCGGACTCGGAGAATCAGAATACACCCCCCGAAGAAAAATTGACCCCCCCCTTGTAGTCCATTACATAAATAGTATAACTGAAGTCGAAGACGGTTGGATCGTAATTCCCGGAACAAACGGAAGAGCAATCACTATGGATAGCGAACCGGAGGCAGTCAACGAAAATTTTCGCTATACTAAAGATCCTATTTTAAACAAGTTACTAGAATCCCGAGATATTGAAAAAGCGGCCACCGCCAAATTTAAAACTTATGGTTCCAGTAGGCGCTGGTCGTCAGAATGCGAAGTTTTAAGCTATATGGCCATTGTCTTGCGCGAAATAACCGAAGAAGACCTATACAGAGGGTATGGCTGGTTAGTTCGCTCGGATAATTTAAGAGTATTAGTTAAGACATGATAATCACTAGAACACCTTATCGTATTTCTTTTTTCGGTGGTGGAACAGACCATCCGGTTTGGTATAAGCAAAATGGCGGAGCGGTCCTTTCGGCTTCTATTAATAAATATTGTTATATTAACTGCCGGTTCTTGCCGCCGTTTTTTAAATATAAGCACCGGATCATTTATTCTGAACAGGAAAAAGTTAAACACATCAATGAAATAGATCATCCATCAGTCAGAGAAAGCATGAGATATGCCGGAATTAAACAAGGAATAGAGATACATCACAACGGTGATCTGCCAGCCATGTCCGGCCTTGGTTCAAGCTCCTCTTTTACCGTAGGACTATTACACGCCCTTTATGCTTTAAACGGCAAGATGACCACCAAGCGACAACTTGCCTTAGACGCAATACATGTTGAACAAAACCTGATCAAGGAAAATGTTGGTTCACAAGATCAGACAATTGCTTCGTTTGGGGGATTTAATAAAATAGAATTCGGTGGATTATCCAAAATATCTGTGACGCCGATAACGATTTCTACTGAAAAATTTAATGAGTTTCAAAATCATTTACTTTTGTTTTTTACAGATTTTTCAAGGAAAGCATCAGAAATAGAAGCAAAAAAATTAAAAAATTTTAAGGACAGAAATAGCGAACTTCAAACAATGGCCGCTATGGTTCCTGAAGGCGTTAATATTTTAAAAGACGGTAATAATTTAAATGACTTCGGTAAACTTCTTGATGAAGGTTGGAAATTAAAACGTTCTCTGGCTCCAGTCGTAAGTACGAATAAAATAGACAATATGTATGAGACCGGTCTAAGAGCTGGGGCTATTGGCGGTAAACTTCTCGGCGCAGGAGGAGGTGGATTTATGCTATTTTTTGCACCTCCGGAACGTCATAAAAAAATAAGGGAAAAACTTAAAAAATTTTTATATGTCCCCGTCAACATAGAATATCAGGGCAGCCAGATAATATACTATGCTCCATAAAAAACGTCTAAACTGGACATGACCAGATTTTTGTAGTATTTTTTTGCAAGTTGTTTTAAAAGGAGTTGAAATGCGTTTAGCCAAATTCAAGGGACCAAAAGATCTTGCCAAAACTTTTTCTAAAGAAGTATCGCTGGAACTGTTTCGTAGAATATGCCTCTGCCGCAACTTTGAACTCAATGTCAAAAGAGCAATCAGTGGAAAGAAGATACCCAGAATTTTTACCTATCTTTCTCTCGGACAAGAATCTGCCACCTCGGCTATATCGTTGTCTTTCCCGGATACCATGACTTGGCCTTCTTTTGTTCCACGTTTTGGACAGCACAGATGCCACGACTTATATCTTTGCTACGGGGCTTCGCCGGAAAAGTTAAGAGACGAACTCCTTGGTCTTCCGATCGGTTGCGCCGGCGGCATGGGCGGATCAGCATCAATTCATTCTCCCGAAACTGGCATGTTCGGTCATGACGGCCACATGGGTACACAAGTAAAAATCGGCGTAGGATATGCCCTTGGTTCAGGTCTTAAGACCTTGATCGTCATGGGAGATGCCAGCGCAGAAGAAGGTTATGTCCTTGGGGCTCTAGGCGAAGCAGCAAGTAAAAAAGCTCCGACATTGTTTGTTTGCATGGATAATAACCTTTCTATTTTAACCGAAGTTAAGGTTCGTCGAAGCTGGACCATGTCTGACGAAGCCAAAGCCAAAGGCATGCCGGCTTATGATGTGCCTGACGACCCTTGGTTTATAATGGATTGCGTTACTAAATTAAAGGATAAGCTTCCGGCGTTTTTAAATATTCATTACTGCCGCGAACTTTGGCACGAAGGTCCTGGTTGCGATGGTCCACCCGAGTGGAACAGATATGAACTGGTTAAAACTCAATTGATATTCCTCGGCTTAAAATCAGAAGTTGAAATGATTGAAAATTCCACAGCTCATTACATTGAAAATTTATGGGAAGATGTCTTGTCCCCAATAAAGGAGCGTGTATGACTTCCGCTGAAACGATTCGTGAAATCACAAGAAAACATCTGAGCGAAAATAATGGCGTGGTAATGGGTCAGTGTCTTTCGGCTGTTGGTTGGGTCGGAGGAACAATTCCTGAATTGCCTGGCCATCCTAATCTTGTAGAACTCTCAATGGACGATACTTGTGGTTGCGGTATTGCTGTCGGTTATGCTTTAGCCGGACGAGATCCGATATTTATTTGCCGCTATCAAGGTTTTATGTGGTATAATTCTACCGATTTTATTAATTTTGGGGCAAAAGCAGAAGAAATGTGGGGATATAAAATTAGAATTTTTATCAGATCTATAGCTCATGAACTTGGCGCCGGACCAGTTGCTGGCGGAGCACATCATGGCATTATAACGAGAGTGCCAAAATTCCCCGTTTGCGCGCCGGTAACGCCTAAAGAGTATGAATCTGCCTGGGAGTACTCCAGAACCCATTATGGGCCGTTATATGTCAGCGAGTGTAAAAAATGTTTTGCGATAGATTATGAAATGGAAAACATCATTAAGCCCGATGCTGATATTACAATCTTAGCCATTTCTGTAACCCGCCTAAGCGCTCTGGAAGCAATAAGAATACTTGAAAAACAAGGAATTGTTTGCAATTTAATCCACCTCGTCTGGCTTAAACCCTTGCTAATACAACCTGACGCCTTAAACGCAATAAGAATGTCTCGCTGCGGCGCCTTAATTGTAGATATGGATTTTGAAGATGGCTATTCAAAATGCATTGCCTATGAATTAATGCATCAAACGGATAAAAAGGCCCGTGTCATCGGCCTTGAAGAAAGAACTTCTGGGTTTGCAGCGCATCTGGACAATCCCCCACCGTCATCAGAAAGAATATGTGAATACGTCAAAAAAGTAGTAAGTAGTAAGTAGTAATCACCGCCATTATTTGGCGGTTTTACTTTTATCAAATATCTGCTATATTTTTGTCATGTCTAAAAACAACAAACAACTAAAAGCAGTGGTCATAACCGCCGAAGGGTTTGAAGACGAAGAAGTTATTTATCCCGTAATCCGCTTAAAGGAGGAAGGTTTTGTGGTTGATATTGCCACAAAAGACGCCAAACCAGTCTTGGGCCGGCTTAACTTCCCTCTTGAACTAATTGTCCGCTACTATGGTACTCTTGTTGACGCTAAAAAATTAAATCCTGATAGTTATGATTTGGTATTAATACCGGGCGGATTTGAGGCACCGGACAGAATGAGACAAGTTCCAGAAATATTAGAATTTATACGCAAAATGAATAAACAAAAAAAGATCGTAGCGGCTTTCTGCCATGGTCCATGGGTATTGATTTCAGCTGGAATAGTAAGGGGTAAAAAGATTGCCGGCTATATTGGCATAAAAGACGATATCAATAACGCCGGGGCTATTTATACCGATAAACCAGCGGTTATTGACGGCAATATTGTTACTGCCAGACACCCAAGAGATGTGACTGATTTAATGAAGGCGATATTTTCCAAATTTAAATAGTTTATAGTTATAATATGATAAAAAGAATTGGGCCAACCGAGTTAGATAAAAAATACTTCTCTCTCCAACCATATAAACCAACTCCAATTAAAGCAAATTTTGATAATGTTATAGTTAACAAACCTTGGGGTTGCGAGTATTTGATGTTTAAAAATCCAGAGGCTGAAATATGGCATCTGTCTATCAGTCATCAAAGATCTACCTCAATGCATTGCCATCCAGCCAAAAAAACCGCTTTGGTTGTTCTGGAAGGCCGAGCCTTGTTTTCCTCTTTGAATGAATCCATTGAACTTCATCCTTTGGATACAGTTATAATAGCGCCCGGCACATTCCACTCCACTCAAAGCTTATCTTCGGCTGGAACAAAGGTTTTAGAATTTGAGACTCCGCCCATGAAACATGATCTTTTCCGGCTTGAAGATAAATACGGCCGAGCCCAAAAAGGATACGAGGACAGGAAAGAAATGACAGTTGATAAATCAAGAATTAGGTTGGCCAAAAAAGATTTCGGCAAAATAAATAATCTCGGCACCAAAAAGGCCTGCATAAAACTGATTAACAACCTAAAGGATATAAGGTCTATAAATACAAATCATTTTGAACTTGCCATATTGACTAGCGGTTCTATGGTATCCGGCGGCACACAAGAATCTAGAAAATATCTACCGCCTTATGCCATGAGTATAGAAGAACTCAAAGAAGTTGAGTGTAAATTCAACAACGTCTGTGTTTTTCTTTTGGGTCGGCATTATGAAGAAAAATAAAAATCTTATAATTTTTGATTTTGATGGCGTTTTGGCCGATACTTTTGATACTTTTTATCCGCTTATAAAAAACAGTATGAATCATATAGGTCTGCCCTTTAAACCTGATCAATACAGGAAACTTTTTATTGGCAATGTTCACCAGGGCTTCAAGGATTTTATAAATAACGAAGAAACATATTTAATTTTCAAAGAATTCCGAAGCGCTAATTACGACAAATATTATTATGATAAAAAAACAAAAGCTAAACTTTTTCCCGAAACTACTGAATTTGTTAAAAAAATAAGCGCAAAATACATACTGACGATTGCCTCTTACGGCAAACAAGGAAACATTAAGAATATTCTAAAAGAAAACGGAATAGAAGGTTGTTTTGGCTTAATATTAGCTGATTCTACCAATTCCAAAGAAGCTATGATAAAAGAGATTCTTAACCAGTATCATGTTGCGCCTGAAAAAACTTTCTTCGTTACTGATACGGTTGGAGACATTAAAGCGGCTAAAAAAGTTAGACTTAAAACAGTAGCCGTTACTTGGGGTTTCCACAATAAAAAATTGCTTACCTCATTAAAACCTGATCACATATCAACAAATTTTCAGCAGCTCTTAAAAATTTTGACATAAACGAAAAAATTATCTATTCTATCAGAAAAGCAAAGGGGGTTAATTATGCCGAATTTGCTTCTGAACCTTTACAAAAAAATGTATCTTATCAGGGAAGCTGAGGCAGAAATCTGCCGAGAGTATCCTAAAGATGAAATGAAAACGCCAATGCATATGTCCATGGGCGAAGAAGCAATTGCTGTCGGAGTTTTGACCGCCATCGGTGACAAAGCCCAAGTCTGGGGTACATATAGAAGCCATGCCATATATCTTGCCCGGACCGAAGATGTTAATGGGTTTTTTGCTGAACTTTACGGTAAAGTTACCGGCCCTGGCGGAGGTAAAGCCGGTTCAATGCACCTGGCTAATCCGGACAAGGGCGTAATGATGACCTCTGCTGTAGTTGCTACAAGTATTCCCCTTGCCCTGGGAGCAGCTTTCTCAAGTAAAATTTTAGATGATGATAAGATTAATGTTGTATTTTTTGGCGATGGGGCAACCGATGAAGGCGCTTTTTGGGAGAGTGTAAATATGGCCTGTCTCTGGCAACTGCCGGTAATATTTGTTTGTGAAGATAATGGTTTGGCAATCCATGCATCAACTGCAATACGACGTGGATATAAAAATCTGACAAATATCATGAGGCAATATCGGTTCCAGTACATACAAGAATATGACGGAACAGATGTTGAAAAAATACACAATATCACCAGGTCTTCTATTAAATACTTAGAATCGGGTCCTGTTTTCCTGTCGTTAAAATATTATAGATATTTGGAACATGTCGGCGTTAACGAGGATTTTAATTCCAACTATCGCGATAAAAATGAATTTTTGGAATGGTATAAAAAAGATCCTATTAAAATTCAGAAACAGAAATTAATAGAAGCCGGTTTTAAGAAAGAAGTTGAAGATGTTGAAAACGAAGTAATGGCTCAAATAAAAACAGCCGTTGATTTAGCAAAAGCGGCGCCATATCCCGAACCAGAAGAGCTTTATAAAGGAGTTTATGATGGAGAGTAGGATTATTTCTTACGAAAAAGCCGTAAACGAGGCAATTACCCAAGAAATGACCAGAGATGATAGAGTTTTTGTTTACGGTCTTGATGTTGCCGATCATAAACGAATTGTCGGCACTACGGCAGGATTGGTAGAGAAATTCGGACCAAATAGATGTTTCAGCACCCCCCTCTCTGAAGATTCGTCATTGGGCTTTGGCATAGGGGCAAGCGCTACCGGATTAGTACCTATCAACATTCACATTAGAGTTGAGTTTTTGCTTCTTACGCTAAATCAGCTAGTCAATATCGGCAACTCTCTTAGATATGGAAGCAATGGTAAACTTTCCGCACCTTTAGTAATAATCGCTATGATTGGCAGGGGCTGGGGACAAGGATTTCAACACTCTAAAAGTATGCAGAGCATATTTGCCCATATTCCTGGATTAAAAGTAATAATGCCGTCTACCCCTTACGATATGAAGGGTCTGATGATCTCAGCAATAAGAGATAACAATATAGTCGTTTGTCTTCTGCACCGATGGCTCTATTGGACCGAGGGTCACGTTCCCGAATTACCTTACACAATACCCATCGGACAAAGCCGAGTTTTAAGAGAGGGTAAAGACATAACCGTAGTAGCCACTTCTTGGATTAATGTAGAAGCTCATGATGCGGCCAATGTTCTAGCAAAAAAAGGTATAAGCATGGAAATTATAGATCCAAGGACAATCTCGCCATTGGATGATCAGACCATAATTAATTCTGTAAACAAAACCGGACATTGTATTATAGCCGACTACGACTGGCTTAATTGCGGATTCAGCGCTGAAGTGGCGGCAAGAGTTTCTAACCAATGTTTTAATCAACTAAAGAAGCCAGCTTCACGCATTGGATTTGCCTGGACGCCGTGTCCAACAACGAGGCCATTAGAAAATCTTTTCTATCCCAACGCCGTAACAATCATCAGGGAAACAGAGAAAATGTTGGGTCTTTCAAAGACTGATCTGTCAAACGAAAAATTTCATACTTACGAAAATAAGTTCAAGGGCCCATTTTAACCATCATGATTATGATGGTTTTTTATTATTAGTAAAGATTGACTAAATTTAATTTTAGATTATGTTGTTTACATGAGTTTTTTAAAAACCAGGAGAATTGAGAAATGACTTATAAGTACCCTCTCGTAGCCGACACGATTACGGCCGAAGATAACATTGCCCGTGGAAAATGGCTTATGACCAATCCGAGACTAACCATGGGGTCCCTAGTCAAAGAATATGAGAGTAAATGGTCAAACTGGTTAGGAAGAAGGTATTCGGTAGCTTGTAATTCTGGCTCATCGGCTAATCTCTTAATGGCCGCAACGCTTTATGAATCCGAACGTCTTAAAAACACAAGAGTCATTGTTCCAAGCGCCGCTTGGGTTACCAGTGTTGCTCCTTTTATGCAGCTAGGATACGAACCAATTATGTGCGAATCTGACAAGGATAACTTTGGATTGGATATTACTCACCTTGAAGAATTGCTGTGTGAGTATTCGCCGTCAACTGTAATGCTGGTTCAGGTTTTAGGCGTTCCGTCGCATATGGACAGAGTCATGGAACTTAAAGAAGAATACGGTTTCTTCCTTCTTGAAGATGCTTGCGCAGCAATGGGTTCGTCCTATTGTGGCCGTAAAGTCGGCACCTTTGGCGATATGGCCAGTATTTCCACTTACTTCGGCCATCAGTTTTCTACTGTTGAAGGCGGAATGGTTTCAACTGACGATCCAGAACTAAATGAAATTATTTTCATGTTAAGAAGCCATGGCTGGATAAACGGCCTTAGCCCTGAAGCACGCAAGAGATATTTGGATATGTACAAAATAAAGGACATCGGGACAGGTTTTGTGTTCCCTTATGCCGGATATAACTTCAGATTGTCAGACGATCATGCTTTTATAGGTTTGAGACAGATTGACCGAATGGACTGGCTTATTGAACGAAGATTTGCTAACCACCTTCTTTATAAAACACTGCTCCAAAATTACTTTGGACTCCAAACATTTGATAAAGCTTCTACTGTTTGCAGTATTCACTTCTGCGCCTTAGCCGAGAATGAGGCCGAAAGAAACTTTATTACTTCTGCCCTTGAAGAAAACGGGATTGAGACAAGGCCTTTTACTTCCGGCAATCAGGGACTGCAGCCATATTGGTTTAAAGAATATGAGAAGTTTAACGGCAAAAACGCAACAAGATTTTATGAATGCGGATTTTTCCTGCCAAATTATCCGAAACTAAACGAAGCTGATGTTGAATGTATTTGTAATGCGACCATAAAAGCAGCTCTGGATTTCAGAAAAGGAGAAAAGTAATGTCCAGAATTCTTGTCACTGGCGGAGCTGGTTATATTGGATCCGTTCTTGTACCGACACTTTTACAGGCTAACCACGAAGTTATTGTTCTAGACAATTTCCTGTATAAACAAAATACATTGCTTGACTGCTGCCATAGTCAGTCGTTGAGAGTTATTAATGAAGACGTCAGAAACAAAGACCTTTTGGCAAGTCTGGTCAGGCAGTCAGACATTATTATTCATCTCGCCTGTATAGTCGGCGCTCCAGCTTGTGATAGAGACCCCTTCGCAGCTAAAACAATAAATCTTGACCCGGTCAAAACTATTCTAACCGCAAGAACAAGAAATCAGCCCCTGCTTTTTCCTAACACGAATAGCGGGTACGGTATAGGCCAAGAAGGTATTTTTTGCACAGAAGAATCACCATTAAAACCAGTATCTTTGTATGGCCGTTTGAAAGTTGAGGCCGAAAAAGAAATTCTTAACAGTGGTAATTCAATATCTTTGCGCCTGGCAACTGTATTTGGGATAAGCCCCAGAATGCGCCTAGACCTTCTCGTCAACGACTTTGTATATAGAGCAGTTAATGATCGCTTTATTGTGTTGTTTCAAGCTAATTTCAAGAGAAACTATATTCATGTCCGAGACGTTGTAAGGGCCTTCCTGCATTGTATAAACAATTTTGATTCTATGAAAAATAACGCCTATAATGTCGGCTTAAGCGATGCTAATTTATCCAAACTAGAACTCTGTCAGGAAATAAAAAAGAAGGTGCCTGACTTCTATTTTACCGAGGCCGAGGTTGGCGAAGACCCCGATAAACGAAATTACATAGTCAGCAATGCTAAGATTGAAGCAATGGGTTTTAAACCACGAGTTTCCCTACAGGAAGGAATTGAAGAACTTATTAAAGGCTATCGAATAGTCAGGAACAATAGCTATACGAATTTATAAAAGAGCCCTTTGGGCTCTTTTTAATTGATAGTAGCATATAGTGCTAATTACCATCTGGTCAGCATAGCAGGTATTTTTCGGGCACGACATAAATTCTTGCTAGAATTTTGTCTTTTACTCCCGCCGTCGCGGTCCGTAAATCCCTCAAAATACCTACTATACTGACCAGATTAATTGATATAGACACAGGTAAAGACTAAATCCTCATAAGAGTTGATTTATGGGGATTTACGGAGGTTGGCTGAACCGAGTAAAAGGCGAAATTTCAGCAGAAATTTACGCCGTGCCCCAGAAATCAAGCTCTTGTGAGGATTTTGATTAGCACCACGCGCGATTATTCGGTTGACTTATCACGTTTTTTATATATAATTTCACCAAGGTTCTTTGTAAATAGAAGGGGATTAGTTATGAGCATAAGCGGTGCTCGTGTTTTACTAACCGGCGGAGCTGGATTTTTAGGCCAGCACGTGAAGAACAGATTAATAAAACATGGGGTTTTGGAAAAAGATATCACTATCCCCCGTTCTAAAAACAATGATCTGCGGCGCCTAGAGGTTTGCCAAGAAATAATGCCAAACCATGATTTCGTTATACATTGCGCCGTTAATGGTTACGGTATAGGACATAATCCTGCCCATTCAGCAGAAATTTTTGACGATAACGCTTCCATGGGAATAAACCTTATGAAAGCTGCTTACCAAGCCGGAGTCAAAAAGTTCGTAATAATTGGCAGTATATGCGAATATCCCAAAAACGCTCCAATGCCATTAAAAGAACAAAGTCTTTGGGATGGCTATCCGGAGGAATTAAATGCGCCTTATGCCATAGCTAAAAGAGCGCTTATTGTTCAAGGCGAAGCTTACCGCAAACAATACGGTTTTAATTCTGTTCACCTTATGCTTTCTAATTTATATGGCCCAGGAAACAGCTTTGATCCGACAAAGTCCCATGTAACCGGAGCGCTTATCGTTAAGATAGTAAACGCTCTTGAAACCAACAGCCAGAACATAGATGTCTGGGGCGATGGAACGCCAAGTCGCGAATTCCTTTACGTTGAAGACGCAGCTGAAGCTGTAGTTCTGGCAACTGAAAATTACAATGAGACAAAACCAATTAACATAGGAACTGGCAAAGAAACGACCATCAAAGAGTTGGCCAACACAATCTGCCAAATCCTTGGATACAAAGGCGCAATCAATTGGGATACATCTAAACCGGTCGGCCAACTACGTCAATCTTTAGATATTACTAATGCCACTGAGTTCGGCTTCAAAGCAAAAACTGACTTAGAAACTGGATTAAAAAGAACAATTAATCATTATTACAAAATCCGCCAAATTTTATCCGAAGAGGGGGATGTATAATGGGTAAAAAAATATTAATAACCGGCATCCACGGTTCTGGAGCCAGTTATCTTACAGATTTCATTGTCGCGAATCACCCCGAATGCGAAATTCACGGCGCTGGCCGATGGCACACGTCCAGAAATCTTTCTCAAACAAAAAACGAAGTTCATGTTCATGCATGTGATTTGAAGGACTTTAGCTCAATACTCAAAGTCTTAAACGCGATAAATCCTGATTACATTTTCCACCTTGCTTCTCATGCCAATGTTAGAGAATCCTTTGATATTCCATTAGCTGTGATAGAAAACAATGTCATGGGTACAGCAAACTTTTTGGAAGCGGTAAGAACTGCCGGAATAACACCAAGAATACAGCTTTGCAGCACATCGGAAGTATATGGCCAAGTTGATCCGAAGAATGTACCGATCAAAGAAGATTGTCCGATAAAGCCATCCAGCCCATACGCTGTCTCTAAAACTTTTCAAGATCATTTGGGTTATGTATATTACCGAAGTTTTGGCATTCCCATCATAACAACAAGGATGTTCACTTATATTAACCCGCGGCGAAGCGATCTCTTTGCTACCGCATTCGCTCTCCAAGTAGCTCGCATTGAAGCCGGACTTCAAAAAGAGCTTGTGCATGGAAACCTTGATTCTGTCAGAACTCTTATAGACAGCCGTGACGCTATGGAAGCTTATTGGGTGGCCATAGAAAAATGCATACCTGGAGAAGTATATAATATCGGCGGTTCAACGACTATGACTGTGGGGGAATTTCTTGAAATCTTGAAACAAAAAGCTTCCTGTCCAATTCCATCGCGCTTGAACAAGGAATTATTAAGACCAGCTGACGTAACTTTACAAATACCGGACACATCAAAATTCACCGCCCAAACCGGCTGGCAACCGCGTTATACTATTGAAGAAAGCGTTGAATATCTTCTGGAACATTGCCGAAAAACAGTCAGGACATAACCTCACAATAATTGTGAGGTTATTATTTTGCCTTGACTTGATAAATAATTTATTTTATCGTAATCAGCAAAGTTCATTTACAAGGAGTCCGTATGGATTTAAACCTTAGAGGACGACTAGCTCTTGTCACTGGTTCAACCCATGGACTAGGCAAAGCTATCGCACTGGCTCTGGCCCAAGAAGGTGTTGAAGTCATAATTAACGGCCGTCACGAAAAAGCTGTAATAAAAACCATGAAGGAAATATCAGACAAATACCGTGTGCAAACATGGGCCTGTCCGGTTGATGTTACAGATAACGATAAAATAAACAGTTTTTTTGAACTTGGTCCCGTTGCCGCAATAGGCAAACTGGATATCCTGGTCAATAACGCCGGCCACTTAGAAAAATTTGGCGATTTCACCGATCTATCCGACGAAGACTGGCTAAGTTGTTACAATCTAACTTTTATGAGCGCCGTCCGATTTATCAGAGCGTCATTACCATACTTAACGGCTTCAAAACAAGGAAGGATTATAAATATTTCCAGCTTGTCCTCCCATCAACCCGGCAATTTCAATCCTCACTATGTCTCATTTAAAGCAGCGCTGAACATCTTAACCAAACAACTTGCCACAAAATTGGGCAATGCCAATATTCTGGTAAATGCAATCTGCCCAAGCACTTTGGATGGAGGAATATGGAGACAAAATGTAGCTGATAGAGCTCAAAGATCAGAAATTACCTACGAAGCAGCTGAGCATTTAATGCGTTATGAAGAATTCCAAAAGTCGCCCCTGTGCAGAATGGGTACGCTAGAAAACGTGGCCGACCTCGTTGTCTATCTTGCATCTGATAAAGCAAATTTTCAAACCGGACACATTTATGATATTGACGGAGGAATAACAAGAGGGTTGTAAGATGAACAAGGCTAAAATTCTTATTTCTGGAACTTCATCCGGCCTTGGCCGCTATTTGGTCAAAGAGCTTGGAGCCGTACCTTTCCAAAGAATAGATCCCCTGGAAATAGTCCGCCACAAAAATACTTTCTATGATTGTATTATCCATTGCGCAACTGATGCCAGAAACAGTATCACGTCAGATGAATTATTGACATATTATCAGTCGCACATAGAACTTACGAAACAATTGCTCCAAATTCCTCACCACTTATTCGTATTCATCTCTTCGTCCGCTGTATATCCTGACCTGTACCGATTAAATTCCGAATCCGATATTATTACCCTGCCCCACGACCCGCCCCTCTACGGACTTTATGGACTATTCAAACTTCTAACCGAAAAAATGGTCAGCCAGAACACACGCTCATCCCTGATTCTTCGCTGCGTAACAATTGTCGGGCCGACAAGCAGGCCGACAAACATTGCCAGAATACTCCGAAATGACCCAACCCAACTCACCTTAAGCACTGAATCTAGTTTTAATCTTGTTAGTATGTCTCAAATAAAAGAATTTATAGAACTAGCTTTGACCCAAAACATCACCGGAATATTTAATGCCGGTTCCACCCAAAACGCGACACTTGGAGAAATAGCCAAAGCCGTGGGTAGCCAACCAAAATTCGGTAATTTCACCTTTAATGTACCCCAGATGGATACCAGAAAGATCAGAGAAATTTCTATAGATTTCAACAAAAGCACTCTTGAAATAGCAAAAATTGAAGCTGAAAGATTATCAACAAAAGAGGTATAAGCCTCTTTTTTGTTGACTTAAGATTTTTTTTAGTTTATCATCTTTACCAAGTTCATTTACATCACAAAAGACATCAAAATGAAAAAAACCAGAATAATGATCTGCGGAGCAAGCGGATTTATTGGCCGCAACTTATTTGAATACTTTAGTTCATTCAACAATTACGAGGTTTACGGAACTTATTTGAAAAATAAACCCCAGATTTCCAATTCCAGAATAGTGCAAGCCGATTTAAAAAATGAGGAAACAGCATTACGAACAACAAAAGACATGGACATAATTATTAATGCTGCGGGCCAGATCTCCGGTATAGGAGTATTCTCCAAAGAAGAAAGCGCCAGAGCTAATGCTGAAGCAAACGGCTTAATCAATTCTAATTTGATTGAGGCAGCCCACCTCAATAAGGCAAGGCATTTTGTTTTTCTGAGTTGTACGATAATGTATCCCTCAAGCGACACTCCTTTAACCGAAGACGGCATTGATATAAAAAGAATCCATCCGACATATGCCAGATCGGCGGAAATGAAGATTTCAGGAGAGGAACAGTGCTGTTATTATGCCTGCTTAGGTTCAACCAAATACACCGTCGTACGGCATACGAATATTTATGGTCCGCATGATAAATTTGATTTAACTCGCGGCCATGTTCTTGCCGCTACAATCGTAAAAGTAATGCAAGCAGAGCACGACATCACTGTTTGGGGATCGGGTACCGAAACTAGAGATTTACTATATATTGATGACCAGGTTGAATTTATTAAAAAAGCTATTGATTTCCAAAAAAATAACTTTGAGATATTTAATGTTGGTCTTGGAAGAACCTATTCAGTCAATGAATTGGTACAAACCATAATCGCCTGCTTCGGTAAAAACATTAAAGTCGTATACGATCTTGAAAAACCGACTATAGGCTCGCGTATTAGCATAGATGTTGAAAAAGCACGTAAACTTCTTGATTGGAAAGCTCGCATTGGTTTGACCGAAGGAATCTTAAAAACCATTGACTGGTATCGCCAAAATTACAACCCGCAATAAGATGCTGGTTTTTATTTGCCTAAACCAAAAAACCATGTTATAAAAACACCAAAGCTCCTTTAAAAAGGGTTCAGATGACAAAACCAAAGTTCCTTGTAACCGGAACATCATCCGGTTTGGGCCAATATTTACTGGGTGGATTACGAGGCAAGCCTTTTTACCGGGCTAACTTGAAAAACGAAATAAATCGTCATGGCCAAAACTATTACGATGCCATAGTTCACTGCGCCGCCGATACCCGCAATGTTATACCGCCGAATGACTTATGGCCTTACTACCAGTCAAATATTGAGCTAACGAAACAATTAACTCAAATCCCCCACGGCTTATTCGTTTACATTTCATCGCCAGCAGTTTATCCAGACCCATATCGCGAAAGTAAAGAAACGGATGTACCAAATTTTCCAGAGACCTCTTGCCCAGTTCATCATACCTATTATCTTTATGGACTATTCAAGTTATTAGCAGAACAAGTGGTACTCCAGAATTCCAAATCGCCACTCATTCTACGTTGCGTCTCAATAGTCGGCCCTACAACAAGACCAGCCACTAACATAATGAAAATCCTGTGCCACGATCCAAGCCCCCTTACCTTAAGCCCTGAATCTAGTTTTAATCTTGTTAGTATGTCTCAAATAAAAGAATTTATAGAACTAGCTTTGACCCAAAACATCACCGGAATATTTAACGCCGGTTCCACACAAAATGCCACTCTGAGAGAAATCGCCGAAGCATTAGGCAGTCAGCCAAAATTCGGCAGTTTTATTCATAACGTTCACCGAATGAACACCGATAAAATTAGAAGTGTATCAACTGGCTTTAATAAAAGCACACTTGAGATTGCTGAAGAAGTGCTTAAAGAATTGAAAGACTTGCAAATTTGAAAAAAATAGTGCAATTTATTAACTAGCACATAAAAAATGAGGTAAAAATGGAAAACTTTCTTCTTACCAGAGACCAGATTGTTTCCTACAGAAAAAACGGCTACTTAATAATTCCTGAGATATTAAACAATGAACAGTGCGATAGAATATATGCAATATTTAACGAATATGCACCAAAAATAGATCCCGAGTATAAAGGGATAATGAACCTGGACAGAGAAGACTACCGAATCAGGCACCTTATGTGTTACTACAAGATTATCATGATTTTGGACGCCCTTCTAGACGCTGAAACCATCGGCCTCCAATGTATTTTTCTTTTCAAGAAAGCCGGATCATCACAAGCATGGAATCCTCATCAGGATAACGCTTATGCTCGGGCGCCTCACGGCATGTATGTAACCGCGAACATTCCTCTCGCAGACCAAGATAAAGAAAATGGTTGTATGTTTATATATCCAGGCTCTCATTTAGAACCGCTCCTGCCCGCTGAATTATTTAAAAGCTGGCACGAACAGACAACGGGTCAAAACCCCGGACATGATCTATCCAAAAACTTGCCGCTTAATTATGAGCGGGTTGATATACCCATGAAAAAGGGATCGTTATTAATCCTTCACGGAAATGTCGCTCATGGTTCGTACCCCAATAAAAGTTCAGATCGCGACCGTCCAATGGTCCTTATGCCTTACGGCGCAAAAGGAATAAGCCAACAGCCGAACTTCTTGCCAGGAAAAACCGCTGAAAGAAAAGAAATTTCGGTAAGACCTTTGCGATATGAGCTTTAGATCAATCCTGCCCCAACACAATGGGGCCTTTTTATTATAATTGGACATTTTTACGTAATATTATATTATAATTTCAATCTTAGTTCATTAAAAACAGGGGGGTAATTAATGTCCATAGATTTAATGCTAAAACGATCAACAGAATCACAGATTCTAATAACTGAGAAGTTGAAGCAAAAACTACCAAACGGTTGCAAGAGAATTCTGCTCATAGAACCGCCAAACGTTCCAGAAGAAGATTGGGACGCCGAAGTGGCTTCTGATAACAGATATCCTGTTTACCAGCCCTATGGGTTAGGAGTCATATCAGCTTGCTTAGAATTGAGAGGTTATGTTACCGATCTAATTGATCTTAATTTTATGATTCAGGATAACTTTAAATCTGAACCTCAAAATTTCAAATTTAATCTGTGGGAAGAATGGTTAAGAGATAAAGTGATTGAGTTTAATCCTGAGGTCATTGGAGTTACTTGCATGTTCACAATCTATCATCGTTCAATGGTTCGTATTGCAAAATTTATTAAAGAACTTAACCCAAACATCCTTGTTATAGCCGGCGGAGTGCATTCTACAATGGCTTCAACGGATATTAAGTCTTCTCCCGGACAACTAGTTTTGGAGGACAGTCAGGACATAGATTTTGTTGGATTATATGAAGGTAACGATAGCTTCGGTGATTTTTTGGATGTCGCCAATGGCCAAATGAGTCCAGAGAATCTTACCCAAATAGCAACTATTTACGACGGTAAATATGTTGCCGTCACTCAACGGGCTGAACCGAAGTTTGAAACTTTAAGTATTGCGCCTAATTATCACGACCTGCCAATTGAGAGATACAGTAAACTGGGAAGAATCGGAACATTTTATTGGCTATTCAAGCCAGACACACGAGCAGGGACGGTGCTTTTTAACAGGGGGTGCCGAGCCAGATGCCGATTCTGTTCGGTGGAAAAATTTAACGGCCCGGGAGTCGTTTTAAGAAGAGATAAGGATAGGGTCATAGAGGAATTAAAACAATTAAGAGATCGGGGTATTACTTATTTCATGGCCCTGGATGATGATCTATTAAACGGTCCGATCATTGAAATCTTCAATGAAATGGCAAGGTTAAACTTGGGTTTCAATTGGGATGCTTCAAACGGAGTTATTGCTTCTGCTTTGACCGAGGAAATAGCCGATGCGGCTGAAAAATCAGGATGCAGCGCTTTAAGTTTTGGAATTGAATCGGGCAATCCTGTGGTTTTAAAGAACATTCCCAAACCAAGCGGTGTACATCATTACCTTAGAGCCGGCGAGATAATGAAAAAACACCCTAAAATCTTTGCTAAAGGATTATTAATGGTTGGTTTTCCACCAGAACCGGAAAGAAACTTCCCCGGTGAATCAATAAGAATGATATGGGACACCATCAATCTGGCTAAGCAGATGGATTTTGACTGGTATACAGTTTCCCCACTCAATCTCATTCCTGGCGTAGAAATAACAAACCATGCCGTAGTTCGCGGTGAAATTTCAAAACAAGACTTAATTAACGGCACGGAAAGGCCAATCGTCAATTCAACCGGTAAACAAGCCCTGAGATCCAGACACGAAAAAGAACAAGCCCTGCCGTTTGTTGACCACCTTGTCGGCGATCAAGATAAAATACCCACAAGAAAAGAGTTGATAGATATTTGGTTTGCCATGGATTACAGAATAAATTATGAAAAAATGTGGCATCTTGAAAATCCAATTAAAATAGAAATGCTGCACAAGTTATTTATTAATATGTGCGATAAAACACATAAAGAGAATGCTTTGGGAAACTTATATTTCGCTCTCTTGGAATATAAGCGCGGCAACAGAGAACAAGCAAATTACAGATTAAATCTGGCCGTAGAACATTGGCAAGGAAATGACTACTGGAGAAAAAGATTTCCAGTCATGGGACTTGATACAATTGTTGAAGACCTGCAGCAAATGATAGGGGGAATCTAATGTTCCCAAAAAAAATAATTTTAACTAGCCAAGATATTAATTCTTACAACGACAATGGCTATTTAATTGTTAAAAAACTATTTGGGCCAGATGAATGTAAAAAACTTATAGAGCTGGCTTTGAAAACGGCGGATCTGACATATAAAGTCAGGATGAGTCCCGATCACGAATCGCCAGAGATTAAGAATTTCATAACTGATGGCAGAATCGCTGATGTAGTTGAGACCTTGCACAATAATATGCCCATTGATTGGCTCGGCTGCCAAATTCATTTCAGAATACCAGGTTCTCCGTTCACCAAAGGTTGGAATCCACATCAAGACAATCATTACACTCGATACCCCTACGGAATGGGTGTTTCGGCAATAGTTGCCCTAGAAGATGCTGATCGGGAAAACGGGTGTCTATATGCTTACCCGGGTTCCCACAAACTTCCGATATTAGAACATGAGCCACATTCAACCTATGCCCCAAACGAAAATCTCGGCAACAAATGCGAAATTCCAACAGAATTTATTAATAGAAAAGTAGATCTGTTAATGAATCAGGGTGACTTGTATATCCAGCATGGCAACTTAATCCATGGTTCACACGCTAACAATTCCCCTACCCGATCTAGGCTTAACATGGGAATTTTATGCATTGTTCACGGACAAACGTATACTTCAAAAGCGCAAAGCGCCAACAGAAAACCCCAGCCCCTAAGAGGTTAATTCCTCTTAGGGGTTTTGTTTACATGCTATAAATATTATGTTATAAAAATCAGCAAAGCTCGTTAAAAATGAGGTTATATGTCAGAGCCGAAAATGCTCAAAGTTATCCAGCCGAATGAAAGTCCGCCTTTGCCAATCGCCGTAAAACCACCGGCAAAGAAAATAAATATTGGACTAATACAGTTAAATAATAGCTTTTCTGAACAATGCTATTTTCCTCTTTCAGTGGGCATGAATCAGATTTATGCCCAGACATACTTATCCTATCCTGATTATTTCAGGTTTCTTTTGTCGTTGTATACTTTTATGCCAATTGAGGAAGCGCTTGAAAAGCTAAGTGATGCCGATTTACTAGCCATCAGTTTATACGTCTGGAACTTTGAAAATTCTATGGCCATAGCCAGAGAATTTAAAAGACGGTACCCGGACAGATTAGTGATTGTCGGCGGTCCTCATGTTCCAGATAGTAAAAAACAATTCCAGAGAATCAAAAAAACTGATCCCAGGCCAGATGAATTAAAACGTAAAAGAATGGGCATGACCGAAAAATTTCACAGGAATCATCCTTACATAGACATCGCTGTTCATGGTGAAGGTGAAAGAGTGTTCCGCCATATTTTAGAACAAGTAGCCATTGACGGGCTTGCCAATAAATCTAATCTGCCTTCAATAAGTTATATAGACAATGAGGGAATCTTCCGCCACAATCCTAAACTTGAACGAATGCATGACTTATCGGGTGTCCCCTCTCCATATCTAAGCGGAACATTTGATGCACTCCTAACGGCGTATCCTGATCAAAAATGGATTGCTATGTGGGAAACTGACCGGGGATGTCCCTACCAATGTACTTACTGCGATTGGGGCGGAGCCATAGAGGACAAAGTAAGCCTCTTCCCAATTGATCGGGTTATGCAAGAAGCTTGGTGGTTCGCAAATAAAAGAGTTCCTTATATTTTTATTGCCAATGCTAATTTTGGTCTTCCCAAACAGGACGTGCAAATTGCGCAAACATTAGCTGACGCTAAACTGGCTACTGGTTTTCCGGAGGGAATATCTGTTCAAAATGCAAAAAATCCCAAGCCCCACTCATTTGTAGCCCTTGAAATTCTGGAAAAAGCCGGACTTAACAAAGCTACAGTAATGTCAATCCAGTCAAAAAATTTTGATACCCTAAAGGCTGTTCGAAGAGAAAATATGAAAACGGAAGATTACCAAGGAATTCAGAAGGAACTAAGAGCTAAAGGTGTATATACAATGACGGACTACATCTTAGGTATGCCAATGGAAACATATGAAAGCGTATTGAATGGAGTTTCTGAGATCATAGAAGATGGACAGCACGACAGAATTCAGTTTAATAATCTTTCCATATTACCTAACGCAGAAATGGGCGATCCCGAATATCAAGAAGAGTACGGAATGGAAACGGTTAGAACACCGATAACCAATATCCACGGCAAGAAAAATGCATCTATCAGTGGCATTGAGGAATACCAAGAACTTGTCATAGCAACTAACACCATGCCCAGAGAAGCATGGGTTAAAACCCGATCGTTTTGCTATATGGTAGGACTGATATATTTCAACAAACTCCTCCAGATACCGATTATGATCTTGCATGAAGTTTATGGAATTCCTTATCGCAGAATATTTGAAACGTTTATGGAAAACTCTCAACATTCAGATAAGTTTCCGGTTTTTGCTGAAATCCTGGATTTCTTCCATGAATTTTCAAGAGGTATCCAAAATGGCACGCAAGAAGAATTCTACCATTCAAAGGAGTGTCTTGACATTCTGTGGCCACCGGATGAATATGCATTTATTAAAATCTGCAGAGAAGATAAGTTTAGACAACTATATGAAGAAGCTCAAGAAATGATGGTTAATTTAACAGGTTCTGATCATTCAAATGGACCACTTTTGGACGCTATGAGTCTAAACGGATCTTTGATTAAATTACCGTTCCAGACAAGTGACTTAGAGTTATCTTTATCTTACAATGTTTGGGAAATTTATAGGGCAGCTCTCATAGAACAAAAGTTGGAGCTTAAACAAGGAACATACAGCTACACAATTGATAGAACTACGAAAACTGATTCGGCTAACACCAACGCCAGATGGGACTCATGGGAAGAGTGGTATGAAAAGATGGTCTGGTGGTGCAATCGCCGAGGCGCTTACCTGTACGGAAACAAAAATCCAATACCAGATCTGGCAGGACACCACTAAACAAGTTAAAAGTTAAAAATAAAAAGTTAAAAGCACAATAACACCGCTAAAAGCGGTGTTTTAATTTTAAGCTAGACTTTTTAATAATTTAATGTATCCTATATTCAGAACTTTTATAAGGAGTCCGAAATGTTTTTTAAAGACAAAAATGTTTTAATAGCCGGTGGAACCGGTATGGTTGGCATCCAATTATGTAAACTGCTTGATGCTAAGGGCGCACATTTAAGAATCGCTTCAATGGATGACGAGTCTCGCTCACATCCAAAAGCAGATTTTCACCAAACCGACCTGACTAATTATGATAACTGCCTAAAAGTCTGTAAAGATATGGATTATGTATTTAATCTTCTCTGCGCTAAAGGCTCTCCGGAAATTGTCAAAAACTATCCGGCTTCTATTATGCGCCCAATGGTTTTATTCAATACGCACTTGTTTGATGCGGCAAGGGAGGCAAAAGTAGCTGGATTTTTATACACTAGTTCAGTTGGGGTATACTATCCGGCTCCAGTTCTAAACGAAGACGATACGGAACACACGCCTCCACCGCCCGCAGATTTTGCCGGTCGGACAAAACTCTTCGGTGAATGGTATGCCAATGCTCTTCGCAGAGAACACAACTGGAATGTGACTATTATAAGACCTGCTAATATTTACGGCCCCTACGATAATTTTGATTCCGAAAATGCTATGGTAGTGCCTTCTCTAATAAAACGAGCGCTTACCGAAAATCCAATGACCGTCTGGGGTGACGGCTCAACGATTAGGGATTTTATTCATGTCCAAGATATAGCCAGAGGCATGCTCTTAATAGCTGAAAAAAATCCAAGCCAACCTGTAAATTTAGGCAGCGGCATCGGAATCTCCATCAAGTCATTGGTTGAAACGATTGTTGAAAATGTCCCTAATAAACCCAGAATTGAGTGGGGCACATCCAAGTTCGGCGGTGACCCCCAAAGAATATTAGACATTTCCCGCGCCAGATCATTGGGTTTTGAACCGCAAATCACCCTAGAACAAGGGATAAAAGATACAATAGAGTGGTATTTATCTCACAGGAACGAGACAAGTCAACGATATGATATATTCAACACACCTCAATAATGGTGTGTTTTTTATTTATTAGCTCTTCCCTCCAGAAAGTCCTTAACTACTTTGAAATCATCAAAGTATTTTGATTCTGGTTTATCAACATAATCAGGAGGGTTAAATTTGTAGTAGATACTTCTAAGAAATGGCAAATGAGAAGCCCTGTGCCTAATCTTTTTAAATAATCCCTTCGTCCCTTGTTTTGAAAAAGTATTTGACAGATCTTGCTTTAACTGGTCAGGCCATGCAAATGAGGATTTTTTGTTGCCAATGGCTAGCCAAAATCTTTCTGTGGTATATTGTTGGTAAAGAAAAACAATGAATATACCCTTAATAGCATCTTGGCTTTCTTTTTTTGATAATCCTTTTTCCGTCAGAATTTCAGAAAATCCATCTAGGCAAATTTTCCATTCTTCAACGATATGCGAATACAATAAAAAATCTTCAACAAGGCCGTGATCAAAAGATCGGAGGTCGCTTAATTGCATAACCTGTCCTAATTTATCAAGTGATTTAGATTTTCCGGAAGTTATCAGAACAGACATTATCAAAAATTCTGTCATATCACCCATCATAAAAAAGTTTTTCGTAATATTACGGATCGCTCTTTCTGTCTCAATCCTTCTAACAGAAAGACCGAGAAAAGTCTGATCAAGCCAGAAGTTTTTTGCCCTTACAAGCATATTTTCATCTTCAATCGATCTGCCTAATGGCCGTGTTTGATGCTCAATAATACCGTAGGGTTTAATACGATCATGTTTTCTAAATCTAACATTTACCTGCTTACCTGCGCAGGTAGCATAATCGGGATAAGATTCTAAAAAATCTGCACACTCAGAAATCGTACTGGGGAAAATAAGATCATCGTCTCCAATTTGTATACAATACTTTTCTTTTACCAGAGGCAATAGTTGATATTCATAATCATTACCGGGTGGAAACCATTTATAAACTACATTTAAATTTTTATATTTTTCTACGCCGTTCTTTAGTTTTTCGGCATTCTCCGGATTGCTGCTGTCTAAAATGTAAACCGGGTGCGGGCTATTCATTAGTTCATAAAACTCAAGCTGCCTCAACATAAAGTCGGGACGGTTCATGGTAGGAATTATAATAGCGACTTTAGCCATTGGCGTTTTTTTCTAAGAAGTCTTTAACTAGCTTGAAATCATTATAATATTTTGATTCCGGTTTGGTAACGTCAATTGAGACATGATGTTTATAATACAATCTTCTAAGAAGCTTTGAGCGTGAAGCAAAAGATCTTGCTTTTTTAAACAGACTTTGTCTTGACTGAATAGTTTTCCCGGCAAGATTGGGTTGAGGTTGATCTATTTTCAGGCCTAAAGAGGCCCAATCTTCACTTTCTTGAAGAAAATGACGAGTAAGATAAAGGACAAAGATCCACTTCACAATTTTTAAACTTTCTTTTTCTGATTTTCCTTGTTTTTGAACAAATTCTGAAAATTCTTTTTCGCAAATTTTCCATTTTTCATAAAAATCAGGCGATACTAAAAAATTACTGGTAGTGCCGTCATAATCAAAAAGATAGCGATTACCGCTTACCTGCATTACATACATTAATTTATCAAGTACTTTAAATTTTCCCGAAATCACCAGTATTGATACTAATAAAAACTCCATTATATGTTCGGTTAAAGAGAAATGCTTGGTGATATTTCTAATTGATTTTTCTAATTCAACGCTTCTAACCACAAAACAAATAAAAGCTATATTATTGAAAGAAACCTTAGAATTAACGAGTGTTAAGTCAAGCCAGAATTCTTTAATCCTTGCGAGCATATTATCGTTCTCAAGCGATCTGCCCAATGGCTGTGTTTGACGCTCAATAATACCATAGGGTTTATTGTAATCCTCTTTCTGAAAACGGATATTCACTTGTTTGCCTGAGCAAGTTGAGTAACCAGGATGAGATTCAAGAAAGTCGGCACACTCCGATATTGTTTCTGGAATCATAATGTCGTCATCTCCCATCTGGATGCAGTATTTTTCTTTTACTAGAGGCAGTAATAAATAGAGATTATCTCTCCCCGGAGGAACCCATTGATAAATAACATCAAATTTTTTAATTTCCTTGAGTCCATCTTTTAATTTACTGGCGTTTTCTTCATTACTAGAATCAGATAAATAAACCGGATGAGGACTGTTCATTAGTTCGTAAAATCTAAGCTGCCTCAATATAAAATCGGGGCGGTTCATGGTGGGGATTATAATGGCGACTCTTGTGCTCATAGATGGTTTTTAATATATAATTAAGGAATAATAATGTCCATATTATCAGTTGATAACACCTATTGACACCACTTGATACTAATTGATACCTTAAATACCATGACCAGCCCCAAAGTAGCCATACTAATATCCACCATGGATCGCCCCGACTTCCTTATTAGGACGCTCAGTTATTATGCAAAAATGAAGTCACCGCATCCTGTTTATTTATCCGACTCCAGCAATCCTGAAAATGTCAAAAAAATAACTTCATTTATAGATAAAATAAAAGATGGGCTGGAAGTCCATTATAATTGGTACCCGCCAGGTTTAGAAGTTACAGACAAAACACTGTCTTTAGTAAAAGAAAAATATGCTGTCATCAACGGCGATGACGACTATGAAATACCTTCAACCCTAACCAGGGGCGCTGAATTTTTAGATAAAAATCCAGACTATATAGCAGCCGGTGGCTACGGCGTATCTTTCCGTCTCAAAACCAGCGGACCATATGGAGAAATAAAAAGATTGGCAGATTATCCCAATCATTCGCTGGAGTCGGAAACGGCTGCCCAAAGATTATTTGATTTTATGAAAAAATGTTACGTTATTACCTTCTCGGTAAATCGTATTGATCATCTGAAAAAAATATGGGTCGTTCCTTTGCCCATAATAACTACCTGGAGTGAATTGTTTCAAGTGTGCTATTGCGCAGTATCCGGAAAAGTTAAATTAATGGACTGCCTGGGAGTAATAAGACAAATCCACGATCGGCAATATCACGCAAATCTTATGATAGACTGGCTGACCGAAAAAGAGTTCCATAATAACTACGAAACATTCAAAAGCCACATCTCAAAAAAAATTACTGAGATGGATAATATAAATGATATACAAGCACAAGATGTTGTAAAAAAAGCTTTTTGGGAATACTTGCAACTAGCCATGGCTGATGAACAAAAAGCTCTGGGAACAAATAACAAACCGACCACAAATCTTGCTATATTTAAATCATTAAGAGCCAAAACCACAACCGCCTTTCCTGTTTTAAAAACACTATACCGTAGACACTTAAGACCTTTCGTGTCCAATAAAAAACAAATGCACTACGAAGTAACCGATCCAAACTCGCCTTATTATAAAGATTTTAAAAACGTGCTTGATTCTTTCACTGGAAAGGATATAAAAAATATATGATGGAAAAAGGGTCTAAAAACAAAAATGACTTCATCCCCTACGGACGACAGGCAATTGATAATGCCGACATTAAAGCCGTTGTTAAGGTTCTTCGTTCTGATTGGCTGACCCAAGGTCCGGCAGTAAAACAGTTTGAGGAGTCATTAGCAAAATATTGCAATGCAAAATATGCCGTGGCTGTTTCAAACGGAACCGCTGCTCTTCATTTAGCATATTTGGCAATCGGCTTAAAACATGGCGATGAAGTTATAACAACACCCAACACGTTTGTTGCCACTTCCAATATGCTTGTGGCTGTTGGCGCAAAGCCGGTTTTTTGCGATATAAGATTGGACAACCACAATATTGACGAAAACAAAATTGAAGAATTGATTACACCAAAAACCAAAGCCATCGTCCCTGTTCACTTCGCCGGACATCCTTGCGAAATGGACAAAATATCAAGTATAGCTAAAAAACACGGCTTGTTTGTAATTGAAGATGCTTGCCACGCCTTAGGCGCTTCTTATAAAAATAAAAAAATAGGCAGTATCGGCGATATGTCGATTTTCAGTTTTCATCCGGTTAAATCAATCACTACTGGCGAAGGCGGAGCTATTCTGACAAACAACTACGAATTGTATAAAAAACTAGCTCATCTTAGAACACACGGCATAAATAAAGACAAAAATGGTTTTAATGTTATGACTGACTTAGGTTATAACTACAGAATTACCGATATTCAAGCGGCTTTAGGTATAAGCCAGCTTAAAAAACTGGACAAGTTTATTAAAGCAAGGCAACGTGTCTTTGATACTTACAAGAAAGAACTGGCCAATGTAAAAGAAATCGCCACTCCGGCCATAATCAAAAATGTCCAGTCGGCAAATCATATCTTTATAATCAGAACCAAAGAATCATCAAAAAGAAATGCTCTGGCTAATTTTCTTAAGCAAAATGGTGTTGGCGTAAACTTCCATTATCCATCTGTATATTCACATCCCTACTATCAACAAAATGGTTACCGTAGCTTAACTCTTAAAAACGCAGACACTTACCATAACACCTGTATCACTCTCCCTCTTTACGTAACATTGAAAAGTGGCCAAATAAAATACGTCTGCAACAAAATAAAGGAATTCTTTAAATCATGAGAACTTATTTACTTTATGAACTAGCTAACTCTCACGGTGGGTCAAAGAAATACATTTATGACCTAATAAATACCCTGCCCCGTACCGACAATAACGGTATTAACCCCGTACGAAGTAGCCGCGCCACGGTCCGAAGGACTCGCGCCAAAGGCGCGAGCGCGACTTCGTACGGGGTGAAGTTTCAAGTGTTCAAATACAACGAGATTGCCTTAAAAGATTACGAATATTATAAGGTTTACGTAAAATTTTTTATTGATAAACAAAATTGGAAAAAAATATTCGTTCACACAAAAGAAAAAGGTTTTGATGTTTGGATAGATGTTTTTGATCTTTATAGTGTTGAGGTACTCAAAGATAATATATCGCTAGTTACCGGGATAAAACTTCAATCATCGGTATTAGGCAATTTAAAAGTGTTGAAGTCTCTTTCTGAAACAATCGGAGACAAAAAGATTAAAGTTATATTAAATATTGCCGGATGCGAGATTGATAATATAAGAAAAACACTGGACGACTTTAGATCAAATTATTTCACCAAAAATGAGATTATACTCCAGGCAGGTTTCCAGGCCTATCCAACAGATAAAGAAGACCTGACCATAAGTAAAATACAAATTTTAAGAAAAGAATTCCCAGAATACACAGTATCATATGCTGACCACGTAGATGGCAGATCCCCCCTTGCTTTTGACGTGCCTGTTTACGCAGTATTGGCTGGAGCCGGACATATTGAGAAACATGTCTGTCTGGACCGAAATAAAACAAAATATGACTTTCAATCGGCAATTGAACCAGATGAATGTTCTCATCTATTATACAACCTCAAAGAATGCGAAAAAATATTGGGAACCAAGTTGATTCCCGACAAAGAAGCAAACTATCTCAAAACAACGATTGAAAAACCGATTGCCGCTGTCGCCATGCGGGCTGGTGACGTAATTAATTTTAAAAATTTTGAATTTAGAAGAACCGGACAAGAAGGATTAACCGTGGCCGAAATTAAAGAATATATGAAGAAAAAATATGTACTCAAAAATGATATAAAGCCCGGCAAGCCAATAACAAAAGGCGGTCTAAAAAAAGCCGGGGTTGGGGTAATCATTGCTTGCCGAATGAAATCAACCAGATTGAAACATAAAGCCATCTTGCTTATTCAGGGACTGGCCTCAATTGAAAGATGTATTTTGAACGCCAAAAAAATTAAATCAGCCGATGAGATAATTTTAGCAACTTCAACTATTGAAGAGGATCAGATTCTAAAAAAATATGCCTTAAAACATAAAATCCGCTTCTTTGCCGGAGACCCCGAGGATGTCATGCTCCGCTACTTAGGCGTAGCTGAAAAATATAACCTTGATGTAATAATACGAATTACCGGTGATTGTCCGATAGTTTCCTATGAGATGGCAGAATTTTTACTTCAAAAACATTTTGAGAAGGGCAACGATTATACCGGACCAAAAGAATATGTAACCGGTCTCATTAGTGAGATATATAACACAAATACTCTCAAAAAAGTTATTGCTTATCTTGGCGATGCTAAACATTCCGAATACATGACTTGGTACATGCTAACTAACAAAGATATCTTCCAAGTTGACTCCGTAGAACTGCCTAAGGAATGGATGAGAAGTTACCGCTTGACCTTAGATTTTCAAGAAGATCTTGATATGTTAAAAGCATTATTCGACAAACTCGGTTCAAAAGAGCCGAACATAAAAAACATCTACGAAGTTCTTGATAAAAATCCTGATATTCCAACAATAAACGGACAACTGTCCGATAAATACAAAACTGACAAAAAATTAATTACTTTGCTAAAAAAAGAAACAAGAATACATTTACCAAAATGAAATTAATCTACTGTAAAAAATGTGTAATGCCCAACACTAAGCCAGACTTGTTTTTTGATAAGGATGGTGTTTGCGATGCCTGCCGGTCATCTGAATTAAAGCATGCAAAAATTAAAGGGATTGACTGGAAAGCTAGACAAAAACAGTTTGAAAAAACTTTAAATAAGTATCGCTCTAAAGACGGCTATTACGACTGTATAATACCTGTTTCGGGAGGCAAGGACAGCCATTATCAGGCTCACGTAATGAAGACTGTATATAAAATGCATCCATTGCTGGTGTGTTTTGAGGCTACATATACAACCGAACTGGGTAAAAAAAATATAGAGAACATAAGACAGTTCGGTGATTTTATGTATTTTAAGAAAGATCCCGAAGTTTATAAAAAGATGGTCATAGAGTCATTTAAGCGGGTTGGCGACAATGAATGGCCCAATCACCTTGGTATTTTCACAATTCCCGTACAAATAGCAGTGAAATTCAAAATACCCTTAATAATCTGGGGCGAGAATGTTCAGCTTGAATACGGCGGCCCGGTTTTATCAACCAAAAAAAATTATCTAGACCGCCGCTGGCTTGAAGAATTAGGCGGACTTTTGGGAAACAGGACCAACGACATGCTTGGCGTTAACGGTATTACCAAAGAAGATCTTACTATTTATCAATATCCGAGCGACAAGGATTTGAAAGAGGTCGGTGTCACCGGTTTATTCTTGGGCTATTTCTTTAAATGGGACGCCAGAAAACAAACAGAATTAGTGATAAAAAAATACGGCTTTAATGTTAAAAATGACGGGCCGATTGAAGGCACATATACAAATTATGAAAACCTTGATGAGGCAAACCAGGGTGTTCATGATTATCTTAAATTCTTAAAATACGGCTTTTGTCGAGCAACTGACCACGCTTGTTTGGATATAAGAAATGGCCGAATCAACCGCGAAGAAGGACTTGAACTTGTAAAAAAATATGACGGCAAATATCCTTATTACGGCGTAAAAATGTTCATGGAATATTCCAGTCTGACCAAAAAAGAAATAGATGTTGTCTTTGACCAGTTTACAAATAAAAAAATATTCCGACTTGATAAAAAAGGTAACCCAATTCGCGATATAGCCGGAAATTTAGTTAAAAATAATTATGACAACTAGTCTTAAAAAGGTAGTGATAGTTGATTATAAAATGGGCAATGTGGCATCTGTTAAAAAGGCATTTGAAAAATTGGGGGCAAGAGTGAAGATATCAAGCACAAAAAACGATATTGGTTCTGCTCAATATATTGTTCTTCCGGGTGTTGGAGCCTTCGGAGAAGGAATTAGTAATTTAAAAAAACTTGGCCTTATTGATATTTTAAGTAAAAGTGTGCTTAAAAAAAGAGTTCCCTTTTTAGGTATTTGTATTGGAATGCAATTGTTAGCAGATACCGGGTATGAATTTGGAAAACATGATGGACTCGGATGGATTAAGGGTGAAACTATTAAATTAAAATCAACCAATCTGCCGCACATTGGCTGGAATAATATAAAAACGAAGAGCAACAAATTATTTTCCGATCTTCCTGATAATAATTTTTATTTTGTTCATAGTTATTTTTTAAAACCAGCTGATAAATCAATAGTCACCTCAACCTGCAATTATGATCAGGTATTCTCTTCAAGCATCCAAAAAGATAATATCTTTGCCACTCAATTTCACCCAGAAAAAAGCCAATTGGCCGGCCTAAAAGTTTTGGATAATTTTTTATCTTATACTCATGCTAAAAACTAGAGTTATCCCGTGCATGCTTTATAATGGCATGCACATTGTTAAAACAATCAAATTCGGCGAGATGAGAACTCTTGGAAATCCGGTTCAGTTTGCAAAAGTATACGACAGTAGAAATGTAGATGAACTTGTGTTTATTGACCTTGCCGCCACAGAAGAAAATAGAAAATCAGATTTGGAAACAGTCCGCAAACTTATGCTTGAGTGTTTTATGCCTGTGACTATCGGGGGTGGCATTAAAAACATTCAGGATATTACCAATCTACTCAAAATCGGAGCCGACAAAGTATGTATTAACACAGCCGCAATTGAAAATCCCGGATTTATAACAGAAGCGGCTAAAAAGTTCGGCAGTCAATGCATTGTCATTTCCATAGACGCAAAAAAAATAGGCAAAGATCACTACGTTTTCAAAAACAGAGGTAGAACAAATATTGGCAAGGTGGCCCTTGATTGGGCCAAAGAAATTGAACAACTAGGAGCCGGTGAAATATTTTTAACTTCCATTGATCAGGACGGCACTATGGGGGGCTATGATTTGAAACTGGTAAAAGAGGTTGCGTCCGCCGTAAAAATTCCGGTCATTGCTTGCGGTGGAGCAGGAAAAGTTCAAGATATCATAGATGTGGTCAAGATTGGAAAAGCGCACGCCGCTTCCCTTGCCAGCATGTTTCATTATTCCGGACATACCGCCAATAGCATTAAGGAAAGAATGGATAAAGCAGGGATTGCTGTCAGAATTTTATAAAAATGTTAAGCAAAAAATACACAATAATAATATTGGGTGGATTATTAAGAAAGAATCCGAATGGAAGCTTTAAAACCGGTCGGTTTAATTATGTAAGAGTGCTCGCGGGTTACTATCTTTATAAAAAATTATCCGAAAAGAATAAGGTGGTACTGATAGTTTCCGGAGGAAAGGGAATTTATAAAGATATTCCTGGGGTCCCGCCCGTAGCAAAAGTAATGAAAAGTGAACTTGTTAAGCTTGGTTTATCTCAAAAAGAAATACTGGAAGAAAACAAAACTCCGTCAACATATGCTGAACTTGTTTGGATAAAAAACTTTTTAACAAAAAATTCAAACAAAGTCATACTAGTATCTAATAGCTACCACCTGCCACGAATAAAAACAATGATGAATTATCTTTCAGAATTTAAAGGACTCGGTAAAAACATCCTATTAACTTCAGCAGAAAAAGTAGTTATAAAGTTTAATAATAAGTTAGAAAATAAAATTAATAGAGAACTAAAAAGTCTAAAAATGAAAAGTATAATTGCTAACGAGCAAAGAGGTATAAGAGCATTAAAATCGGGTAACTATAAAATTAGAACATGGTTGATTTAGTTATAAAAATAAAAGGTAAAATCAGAAGGATTGGACCTGGTCATCCTGTTTTTATAATTGCCGAGATATCAGCTAATCATGGACACGATATAAAAAAAGCATATAAGATAATTGACGCAACGGCCAAAGCCGGCGTAGATGCAATAAAATTGCAAACCTATACCCCAGACACGATAACCATAAACTCAAACAAGGAATATTTCCAAATAAAAGTAAATGACGCCTGGAAAGGACAAACTCTTTACGATTTATATAGAAAGGCCTATATGCCTTGGGGATGGCAGCCGAAACTCAAAAAATACGCCGAATCAAGAGGATTAATCTGTTTCTCAACCCCCTTTGACAATACTGCCGTAGATTTTTTAGAAAAAATAAATATGTCTATCTATAAGGTAGCATCATTTGAAGTTGTTGATATTCCCCTCTTAAAAAAAATTGGCCAAACAAAGAAGCCCGTAATTATTTCCCGAGGCATGTCGTCTTTGCCGGAACTTAAGCTGGCCATTAAAACACTAAAAGAAAATGGCTGCCCATCAGTCGCTATTTTACATTGTATAAGCTCATATCCGGCTGAATATAAAGAGATGAATCTAAAAACCATCCCCGACTTAATAAAAAAATTCAGAACAGTTGTCGGTATTTCTGACCATAGTCCCGGGGTTACTGTCCCGATCAGTTCTGTCGCCCTTGGCGCTTCTATAATTGAGAAGCATATTATTTTATCTAGAAAAGAAGGTGGACCGGATGCTGCTTTTTCTCTTGAACCGGATGAATTTAAAAACCTTGTTAATTCTGTTAGAAATACCGAATCCGCCCTAGGAAATCCATCTTATGGAGCCGGGGTAAAAGAATCTGAAAATATTGTCTTCAGAAAATCACTTTTTGTTGTTGAGGATATCAGAAAAGGGCAAAAGTTCACCCCGCAGAATATTCGTTCAATTCGCCCAGGACACGGCCTTGAACCTAAATATTATAATCGGGTTATCGGTAAAAGATCCGGGGTTGATCTTGAAAAAGGCACACCGCTTAAATTAAAACATATAGCCACTAGCGACTAGCCACTAGTAATTGGTCAAATTTGTATTATACTAGTCGCTAGGCACTAATGGCTAGTGGCTAGGGTATGGACCCAATCATCAGGCCGGCACAATTTAGTGATGCTGAACAGATTTGGGAGATTCGGAATGAGCCGGCATCTTTAGCCGTTGCGGCTAATCCAGAAGCAATTCCGCTAGCAAAGCATGTCGCTTGGTTTGAGAATAAATATTCTAAACCCCAAAACAATTTCTGTTTTGTGGCTGAAATTGATGGAAAAGTTATCGGTTATTGCCGCTTTGATTCGGAGGGTGATCATTACTTAAACTCAATCGCCGTTTCTTCTTCAATGCACGGTAATGGCATCGGTACCCTTCTACTTGGCCAATCAATAGAACAATTGAGAACGGACAAGCCAATCCACGCCGAGGTAAGGAAACACAACTTGGCTTCAGTAAAAATATTTGAACGAAATGGTTTTAAGAAAATATCTGAGGATGAAGAAAATTTCTATTACCAATTAACACCAATTTAAAAAGACCCGAGAGGGTCTTTTATCTTGCTTTTACTGACCAAACATCACCCCATTTATAGGGATCAAAACGCTTGTCGTCTTTAAGGGATTCTTGGGTGGTAGAGGTTGAAGCGCAGACTAGAATAGTATTATCAGAAAGAGAAACCCAGCCATTGGCATAAAATGGCGGAATAATTATTAAATTATTTTTTCTCACTGAACTTACAAATTGGAATTTTTCAGCAGGTTTTTTAGGGTCTAAAGCAACGAACTTAGCTGAACCGGAAACGATGACAAAAAATTTCCACTCCTTTTCGTGGTAATGAAATCCGCGGACAATCCCCTTGCTGTCGTTACAAACATAATACATTCTCTTGATTATAAGAGGTTTTGGCTTGCCCTGAGCTTGTTGAAAGGGCGCAATTTCTTCTAAGCCGTTAATAAACGGCGCGAAAGTTCCCCGGTCATCGGCAAAAACTGGATATTCAATTGAACGAGGTTTTTTTAAATCCGCTTTTTCCATATTTTTTTATTATCCTTCATCAAGCCAGCTAAGTGCTTATCATTAAAATGAACCGTAGATTCTTCCGGTGATACTCTTGAAAAACTAGCCAATGACGATATGTCTTGTATGCCATGCTCTAGGTTGTATTTCAATCCCTTAAGAAGTCCGGCTTTTCTAGCTTTATCTGCGCTGACATGATAGTTACGCTCGTCTTGAAACGGGTGTTCGGTTGCTTGTATTTTACATTTTGTCAGTTTGCCTATTTTTTTAGCCAAGTCCCCAATACTAATATTTTCTCTATTAAGATTGTGAATTCCTTTTGCCTTGTTATTGATGCCGTTCACAAAGGCCATAGCAATATCTTTAACGTGAATAAAAGGTCTCCACTGTGTTCCTCCAAAATAAGTCAATTTGCCTTCATTGACGGCTTTAAAACTTAACATATTTACTGCCAAGTCTAAACGAACTCTTGAATGCTTGTCCGAAAGACCAAAAGCAGTGCCAATGCGATATATTAAGGTATTAGGATGTTTGACTAAATATGATTCTGCCTCAATTTTGCTTTTTGCGTAAAATGATAGCGGATTCAAGGGCGACGACTCATCAAGCATTTTGTCGCTTTTACCATAAACAGAACAGGTTGAAGCAAACAATATTCGGCCTTTGTAATTTTTAACAAGCCACTTAATCGGTTCTACATTGACGGCTCTTGTCATCCATTCATCTATTTGGCAACCGGGATCGCCGACAAGAGCAGCCAACCAAATAACGTGGGTGTATTTTGGCAAAACCTGTTTGAGTTTTTTATAATCCCTTATGTCGCCATAGATAAAATCAACCGGCTTAAGGTATTGATGTTCGTAAACCAGCGCGTCGTAGACACTGAAAGGAATCTTTTTTGCAATCAAAAGTTCTGTCACTGCTCCTCCAATATATCCGGCTCCACCGACAACCAAAACTTTTATCCCGTTAGAAGTCTCGCTCACGCCAGAGACACGAGTCCGGAGGACCGCGGCACGGCTACTTCTAACGGGATTTATTTTTTTGTTATTTCTGGGTATCATATATTTAATGGTATCAAATGGTGTCAAAAAGTGTCAACTTGTCTTTTAAACACCCCGTGGTAACATAATAATGATATTAAACAATATGATCAAGAAAATCAATTATATTCCCAGCTATTTTTATCGGAACTACATAGCTCCCCGTATTTATAGCCTGCAAAACCAAAAGATTCTTTCAAAAAATTTAGAACTTAAAAACAAATATGCCGGCCAACGCTGTTTTCTTATTGGCGCTGGACCGTCTATGGCCAATACCGATCTTTCAAAATTAAATAAAGAATATACTTTTGTAGTCAATGAATTTGAAAGAAATCCTCAAAACAGAGCTTTATCACCAAAATTCCACATAATCAGCGAGTCTGACTACTTTACCGAGGACGGACCAGAATATTGGACTGATAGTTTTAAAGAAAAAGATCGCTACATACCCATAGAAACCGTGATGATTCTTAATATTGGGGCTAAACCGTTTGTTGAAAAATATGGCCTATTTAAAAATCATCGGATTTATTATGTTGGTACTCAAGGAATATTTACCAATAAACTACCATTCAACATAAATCTGAACCGATATGTTCCTAATCCTAAAAATTCAATTTTAATGTGCCTGATGACCGCTGTTTGGATGGGTTTTAATGAAATTTATCTGCTTGGCTGTGAACATAGTTTTTTAGCTCAACCTCTTGGTCCCAGTAAATCGCTTGGGTATATTCATAGCCACGAAGACGAAACTTCCAAATTAGACACTGCCAGCGAGGAAGTTCTTAAAAAATATTTAAGACCAAAACTTATTAACTCAAATTACGAACAAAATATGGCAAATACTTTGCAGTTATTTAGAAATTATCGTTTATTCAATGCTAAGGCGCTAAAGACCAATCCTAATCTTAAAATTTACAACGCAACTCCGGATAGTTTTCTAGATGTCTTTCCGATGATAAATTTTAATGATATAAAGGGGCTATGAAAAAATATATCAAATACAATGATATAGAAGTTGTATACAAGGAGAACTTGCATGGCGGAGGAATTAGATTCGGACAGCAGTTTATTCCGGTTGTTAAAGAAAAATTTGGCCACATTGATCATGTATTTGAATTCTGCTCTGGACCTGGATTTATCGGCTTTTCTCTGTTAGCTAATAATCTTTGTGACAAATTAACCGTAGCGGATATAAATCCAGAAGCGATTAAGGTTTTAAACGAAACAATTAGTAAAAATGGTTTAGAATCAAAAGTTGCTGCATATCTTTCTGACTGTTTAGATGCCATACCCGAAACAGAAAAATGGGATTTAGTTGTTGGTAACCCTCCTCATGTTCTTGCCAAAAACGAAGAAGAATATAAAAAAGATATAACTTTATACGATCCGCAGTTTAACATTCATAAAAAATTCTACCGAGATATACGTAAATTTTTAAAACCAACGGGCTCTATATTGTTACAAGAACACACAGAATCAACAAGTGTAGATGATTTCAAAGGTATGATAGAACAAAACGGCCTCAAAATCATAGACGTTTTTGCTTATAACTCGCCGGTTATTTTTAACTCTAAAAAAAATGGAGTTGGCTTTAACTCAACCACTTTTAAGAAACTTATTAATCCGATAAAAGTTTATAAATTTTTAAAGAGAAGGATATTCCCACCCATACCTAGAAATTATTATTTTATCCACGCTAAAATAGCATGAATATTTTAGGTTTAAAAATTTTAGGCCACGATACCGGCGCCGCTTTGTTGATAGATAGTAAAGTCATCGCCATATCTCAGGAGCGCTTAGACCGAAAAAAATACTCACGGGCATTTCCCAAAGAGTCAGTTGATTATTGCCTTTCCACTGCTGGTCTTAAAGAAATTGGAGAGATTGATGTTGTTGCCATAGAACAAATGGATATAACCACCGAACCCTTGATAAAGGAGCTCAAACGGCAGGGTTGGTGGGATAAGGTTGCCGATAAAGTCATGTTCGTCAATCATCATGACGCTCACGCCGCCAGCGCCTTCTTTTGCTCCCCCTTTGAAGATGCGGCGGTCATGATAGTTGATAGCGCCGGCCAAAAAGCCAAATTAGAAACGGAACTAATCGGCGTAGAGACCGAGACGTTTTATCAAGGCGATGAGAATGGTTTGCATCAAATCACTCGCAATTACGCGCCAATCAATCAATGGACCGGCTGGCTTATGGATTTTTCCGGTGTCGGTAATTTTTATTCACAAGTTACCTATTTTCTCGGCTTTGGTAAACATGAGGAAGGCAAAACAATGGGTCTGGCTCCTTATGGCCAGGGTAAGTTTATCTCTGAAATTCCAGAGAAACATTTTATTAAAAAAGTAGGTGACTCTCGTTATGTTTTTCCAACTCATTTTGAACCCCATCCTTCATTGGGCCTAAAGTATGTCTTTAAAAAAAGCTCTATCTCCAGAAAATCATCCCTCATTAAACATTTAAAATTACTGGCTCATTCTTTTTCTAAAAAAGCAGGAGATTACGAAAAAACAAAATATTTTACTCAAATCCCAAAAATTTTCTTTGAACATTCACGAGCCGCTAAAAATTTTAAATTCCCTGACAATTTTTACACCGAACTTGCTTATTGGGCTCAGCACAATCTTGAAAAGACCATGATAGATTACGCTCTGTATCTGCACAATATCACCAAATCAAAAAATCTGTGCATCGCCGGCGGTGTCGGTCTAAACAGTGTTGCCAATAAAAAAATACTGGATCAAACTCCTTTTGAGAATATCTTCATCCAACCGGCATCGGGGGACTCAGGATTGCCGTTAGGCGCAGCTTTGTGGGTAGCCCATCAGGTTAAAAAACTCCCGCGCAAGTGGCAAATGAATAATGCCTATACCGGTAAAGAATACTCCGATGCTGAGATTTTAAATGCTCTCAAGGGCCATCGTTATGAAAAATTAGATAACCCTTTTCAAACTGCAGCCAAATTATTAGCTGAAGAAAAAATTATCGGTTGGTTCCAGGGTAAAAGCGAATATGGTCCCAGAGCTCTTGGTAACAGAAGCATTCTCTGCTCCCCCATTCCGGCCGGAATGAAGGATAAGCTGAACGCGCAAGTGAAACACCGGGAATCATTCCGCCCTTTTGCCCCAATTTGCCTGGAAGAAAACGCCGGTGAATATTTTGAACTTGATTATCCAAGTCCGTTTATGTTGCTCATAGCAAAAGTAAAAAAAGACAATATTCCAGCAGTCACCCATGTAGACAATACCGCTCGTGTACAAACTATAAATATAAACCAAAACCCCAAAGTTTATTCACTTATAAAAGAATTTCAAAAACTAACTGGGGTTCCCGTTGTTTTGAACACTTCTTTTAACGACAATGGTGAACCGATTATTGAAACCCCGGAAGATGCTGTAAGGACTTCGAAGTCTACAAATCTTGACGCACTCATTATTGGTGATTATCTTCTTAAGCTATAATATAAAATACTGCCGCAATAACGCAGTCTGTTTACATGAACATTCTCCAAATCAATACCGCGGATACTAAAGGTGGGGCCGGTAAAGTTTCTTACCGATTAAAAAATGAATTAAAAAAATTAGGCCACCAGACCTCGCTTTTGGTTTCTCGCAAATACGCCAAGAACGACAAAGAAGTTGTCCTTATCCGTCCTGACAACAACTTGCGTAGAAGAATATTAACCAAGCTAACTTATTATTTAGCCAATGATTTGGATTTTTTCCCATCAAACCACATCTTAAAAATGCCCGAATTCAAGGAAGCGGATATTATACATTGCCACAATCTTCATACTAATTATTTTAACCCCGGCGCTTTGTCAGAAATTTCAAAACTCAAGCCGATTGTCTGGACACTCCATGACATGTGGCCGGTTACCGCTCATTGCGCCCACTCATTTGACGGAACTTTAAAAGAAAATGGATTTTTTACTTGCCCAAGTTTAGATATTTATCCGCCTATTGCCTGGCATAATGAAAAGTATTTGGAAAATAAAAAAGCTAAAATTTATAAAAATTCTAAATTCCACATAGTAACCCCCTCAAAATGGCTGGCTGAAAAAGTAAGCCGGAGCATCCTCAAAGATAAAGATCTGTCGGTAATTTATAACGGCATAGATAACTCTGTTTTTAGACCCCATGACAAACAAAAATGCCGCCAAGAACTTAACCTTCCAGCTGACAAAAAAATCATCCTTATAGTGGCCAAAAGAGGCCAATCTAACCCCTGGAAAGGTGGAAACTACGCCCAAGAGGCCATTAAAACGCTTAAAAGCCCCTCTGACACCTTTTTTATTGATTTAGGCGGTGATACTAGCCAAACTAATAAAAACACTCAAATGGTCAGTTTTATAAGCGATGAGCATTTATTAGCCAAATACTACTCTGCTGCCGATATTCTCCTATACCCATCAATAGCTGATAACTGCCCCCTGGTCGTTCTTGAAGCTATGGCCTGCGGACTGCCAATTGTGGCTTTTGAAACAGGTGGTATTCCAGAATTGGTTGAACACAAAGTAAACGGATATATCGCAAAATATAAAGATTCAGACGACCTAAAAACCGGTCTGGAATATTTATTAAACTTGTCTCCGGAAGAAATAGAAAAAATGAGACAATACTCTATAAATAAAATACAAGCCAGTTTTACTATTGAAAAAATGGCTGACCAATATATTGAACTATATAAAAACCTCTCTGCGAGAGAGGTTTAACTTTAATCTGTTTTCGGGACCATTGAACGGACGACCTGGAGTCTTTCTGGTCTATTGATATATTCATAGGCTTTTCTGGAAATAAATTTTAAGAACCATGGATCAATTTTTGTTTTCATTGATGGCTCCATCCAATTTAAATCAGCAATATCAATCCCCGGCAAAAGAAGATCGTTCTGAATACAAATCTCATAAAGCGCCGTTCCGGGAAAAGGGGTAACCATAGTAAAATTAACATACATAGATCCAGCATCCAGATGCATTTTGGCCGCTTTCAGGGTTTCTACCAATTGTTCGTAAGTTTCATTCGGATAACCAATCAAGTAGCAACTAGAAACTTCGATTCCCAAAGAATTAGCTTTTTTTATTAATGCGGCTATATCATATTTGGTATGGCTGATTTTTTCCGAAGCCCATTCATCTATCATTTCTTGCGACCCCGATTCAACGGGAAATGACAATCGGTTAAAACCAGCTTCGGCCATTGTTTCTAACATCTCAACATCTATTACCAAGTGGCCAGTGCCGTCGTTTTTGTGAAGATGGGATAAATTTACCCCATTAACGTCGCCTAATCTGATTCCATATTTTATAAGCATTTTAAAAATATCCAGCGCTCGCTTCTTTCTGGCCAAAAGAGAATCGTCTTCAATGTAAATATAGTTCGCACCAAGTTCCAAAATTGCAATAATTTCTCTTTCTACCCGTTCTACGGTTTGATATCGGAATTTTCCAATGTTACCCATCAATGAGCCGGTTACTTCTGAAGAAATATGGCAAAACTTGCACGTATAAGGACAACCTCGCGATGTCTGCATTGAGACATAGGGCTGGGGTTTGTACAAATCCCCAAGTTTTGTAACGCCGCCATGAGGTCGGTTAATTTCCCAGATACGCTCATTTGGCAACAAGTCTCTGGCTGGAATGGGTAGTTTATCCAGATTATCATTAATCATTCCCATCGGATTAATTTGAATTTTTCCCTCATACTTAAACGCAATTCCGGATATATTTGAAAAGTCCCGGCTTCCTCTTCTAAGACTATTACCAATATCAACTATTGTATCTTCGGCCTCTGAAAGACAAATCAGATCAGCTCCGGCATCAAAATATCTTTTTAGTTGGGTTCGAGCATTAATACCGCCCATAATAATCAATTTTTCCGAATAAGATTTTCTAAGAAATCTAACCGCTTCTTCAACCATATAAGTTTGCGGAGTAAAAATAGAACTTATGCCAATAACATCATAATGCTGGCATTCTTTAATAATTGTTTCGGGGGAAAGGCCAACTCTTATCATTCCATTGGAAAGAGGGGTCGTGTTTTCAAAGGCCTCTTCCATGGTATGTTTTTTACCGCCGATACAACAGTCAAGAACGTCAACTTCAAAATTATTATTACGAAGAGCGGCGGCAAGATATAAATTGCCCAAAGACACTTCTGGCTTAACTGTGCCATAAGTCGGATCATGGCGCTGGGGAGCATATAGTAATATAAATCTGGGTTCGGCAACAATTTTTTGCAACGCTGGCGATCTGGCCACCGAATCGGGTCTTAATATTTTTAATTCCTGTCCTGCCATTTTTAAAGAACTCCGAAACTGGTTTAACTTTTAATTAACTTAGCAAAAACGAACTAACAAGACAACAGTTTAAATTGTGCTTATTTTGTCCAATAACTTTTGGGCTAAAATTTTAGATTTAAGTTCTTTTTGATAAAATTGATAACCGTTCTCGGCTATTTTTTCAAGTTCTTGGTAATTATTCTTTGCCCAAAGTATTTTATCAGCTAGTGATTTTGCGTTAGCCGGTTCACAAGAAATACAGGTCTCCCCTGTTTTAACCAACTCAAAAATAGCAGCGTTTGACGCAGTAAGATATGGCAAACGCATCGCTAATGACTCATAGGATTTGTGCGGAACAGTCCTTTTTAAACGAGAGTGGTCAGACAATTGGCCCAAACTTAAGTGGCATTTCTGCATTGTTGTTCTAAGTTCTTCATAAGATAAGAGTTCCGATTTAATTTCTAAATTTTTTGGCTTTACCTTTTTTATAAGTTTTTTAATTTCGGCTAAAAGCATTCCGCCAGATATCATAATAAAATTTATTTTTTCTTTTTCCAAAATTTTGGCCGCCTGGACAACATATTCAGCTCCCGCTTCCGGCATTAAAATTCCCCTAAACAAAACGGTAAAAATCGGCAGTTTTGGTATGTCGGAGTCGCGAAAAAAATTATTTTCATCTGCCCCGATCCAAGATCGGACAAATTTATTTTTTGAAACAAAATAATGCCTGCTGATATAATCTATTTGATTATCGCTTTCTATCATTGATAAATCAGCTGAATAATAAGCCAGAAAATCAATAAGCCAATAATAAATACTCTTGGGAGACCAACATCCGACTAATTTACGAGAGGTGACCAACCGCTCATACACCGGCAGTACTGCACAATAGATCATTTTTTTCCAATAAAAAGGATGTAAAAAAACAGCCAGAAGAGAACTATCATAACCGACAATCAGAGCATCCGAGCCAGCTTTTTCTTTGCGGACAAAGCTCAAAGCTCTTAAATATCCGGTCACACCGCTAGATGGCAGTTTAAAACATAAAACTTCAACACCGTTTTCTTTTAGTCCTTTTATCCAAACGGAATTGAGGGAATAATCCAATCTAGTTTTACTTACGTATAGAATTCTCATTTAATTATTACCGTGAGATTAGCAAAAAGTAACCAAAAAAACAACGTCATTAAAAACAAAAAGTCTTCAGCGTTAATACTGAAGACTTTAACTAAAAATTATTCGCCACAAAGCTCCATTATGTTTTTTACTATTCCCCCGGTTTCGGGATGATAATATTTTTCAATAAAATGAGAAGCGGGACACGGCGCTTCGGTCATAGCAATACGTTTTGGCGGTTTTTTCAAATAAGAATGAGAGTCCTCACAAACAGCAGCAATAATTTCAGAGGAAACACTAAAATGCTTCCAACCGGTATCTACCACCAATAAGCGTCCGGTTTTTCTGACTGAATTTATAATCAAGTCGGAATCGTAAGGTCTAACCCACCTTAGATCAATGATATCCGGACAAATTTTTTGACCTGATATTTGATATTTATTATTTACCATATCAACCCCTTCTTTAACTTGTTCAATAACCGCTGACAAACAAACTATGGTCAAATCTTTACCTATTGATTCTAAATTAGCGGAATAAGGAGTGACGTAAAATCCAGCCGGCACAGGTCCGACTTTATCAAACAAAGAACGATGTTCCAAAATAATCACCGGGTCTTCGTCAAAAATAGCCATCAAAATCATACCCTTAGCATCCGCCGGCGAAGTCGGCATACCAACCTTAACCCCGGGGAAATGAGCAAATATGGAATGCAGACTTTGTGAGTGCTGGACTCCTTCTCCTGGTTTTCTGGCTACAAAACTCAGGATCGTTATTGATATCTTATGCTTGCCGCCAGAAGCGTATCTCAACTTAGCAGCTTGGTTGAACATTTGATCCATGGCTAAAAGCATAAAATCATTTCTTTGATGAATTATAATCGGGCGCATTCCTCCAAGAGCCGCTCCCACAGCAATACCGGTAAGACCGTTTTCTGAAAGAGGTGTATCAATTACCCTAACCGAACCGAATTTTTGATAAGCTGGCAGAACGTGGCCATAAACTCCAGTGATATTATCCACCCCCTCGCCCATTAAAATAACATCATCATCTAGTTCCATAGCTTGAAGCAATCCTTCAGCGGCGGCTTCTTTGTAACCCAACTTCCTATCCGATTTAATATTATCTTTAGAAACAAAAGAAGGACTGACGCTGACATCTGAAAGCAATTCGTTAGCAGACGGCGGCTTGCTTTCAAAAGCAAAATCTACAGCTTGATCAATTTCCTGTTTAACCTTTTCTTCCAATCTGCTGATTTCATTTTTTGAAACAGCTTTATCAACAAGCAGTCGGTTTAATGTCTTTAAAGGACAGTTATCTATCCAATACTTGCCCTCTTCCAAGGTCCGATAACCTAAATGCCAATCTTCGCCTACGCCCCAATGTTCCCGCCAGCGATAAGTAACGGCTTCCATGAAACATGGCTGACCATTACGAACAAGCTTAATTGCCTGATGAGCTGTATCTGAAACAGCCAAAACATCATTGCCGTTGGCAACACGAAAGGTTTTGACACCATGAGAACCGACTCGTGAAACAATCTCCGCTGCCGGCTGACGCTTTAGAATTGGGGAGTGAGTAGCGTAAAGGTTGTTTTCACAGACAAATAAAACTGGTAAATGGTGAACAGAGGCAAAATTCAAGCTTTCCCAAAAAATTCCTTCTTCAATCGCGCCATCACCGAAAAATGCCACAGAAACTTTTTTCTCATTCTTGATCTTAAAAGCCAGACCCAGACCGACAGCAAAGGCAATACTGGCTCCAACTAGCGGCGCCGAAATAACATGACCAGCTTCATCATCAAACAGATGCATTGTGCCACCTTTGCCGCAACAGCAGCCATCAGATTTACCTAAAAGCTCCGCGAACATCTTGCTCATATCCCCGCCTTTAGCCAAGTAATGCCCGTGACAACGATGAGTTGAGACAATCTTGTCGCTTTTTTCAAGGGCCGACATAACCCCAACCGCAACCGCCTCTTGGCCGATTGAAAGATGGACCGGAGCTTTGATATGGCCTTCTTTATAAAGTTCGGATACTGTTTCTTCAACTCTCCGAATTCGGAGCATCTCATAATACAGCTTCTTTAATGTGCTTAGTTCTGATAACTGACCAATGTTCATTCTTCAACTCCCTGATTTCAAAGTACAAGTTTTGCGTCTAAATATACTAGAGAAAATAGCTTCTGTCAAAAGAGTGGTTTATGATTTATCTACTCTAATAGATATCCGATCCGCCGAAAAATTTCTTCTCTTTCAACCGATGTTTTATTGCCAATAATATCAACGGCGATGGCGCTGGCAATACTGCCCAGGAAAGAAACGAATTCGGCTGGAAAGCCGGCGGCCGCGCAAGGCGCTGATATTGATAAAAAAGCGTCGCCTGATCCAACGGTATCAGTAATTTGAGTGGCCAAAGACGGAACAACCTTTAAACTGCCGTTGCCGTCATAACCGATAGCTCCGCGTCTAGCCATGGTAATAATCATGTATTTGGTTTTAAGGTTCCTATGAAGTTTTTTCAAAATAGCATCTATGTTTCCGGTTTCATCCTGCAAAGCCAAACGCGCTTCTGTCTCATCAACGCAAACATAATCCGCTTTGGGGTATTTCGTAATATAGTTAAACCCGGCATTGCCACTATTGGTCTGAGTATTAACGGCCAAAAATTTGGCTTTAGAGATGATGATATCAATCAATTTTTTGGATAGAAAGCCGTGGCCGTAATCAACTACCAGCACCAAGTCATAATGCTTGGATTTACTGTTTAAAAAACTAGCGACCCTTTTTTCTACATCCAGTGGGAGATAATTCTTGTTAAATTCGTATTCTTCAAAAAATTTAGAAAAATAAGCGTGGTCCACAAAACGACGCTTAACAATGGTCGGCTGATCAGGACAATAAAAAAAGTATGGTCTCACGTTTGACTTGAGCTTTTTTCTTATAAAGTTTTCTTTTGAATTCTTGCTCCCCAGATAAGTCACCATATCAACCTGACCCACAATACTGGCAATATGGTTAGCGCAAGCCGAAATACCGCCGGCAAATTCTTCTTTTTGAAGATACTGGGCTGAGATAACATGGGATTTAGCCGGCTTACCCAGAGGAGCTACATAACGATACTCGTCAATAATAGTCTCGCCTATGACTAAAACTTTCATTTTTTTAAGCTTCTCTACTTCTATAATCATATCGGCTACATTGTATTTTTTTCTAAAAGAATTAACGAAACTAGCCGCCTCTTGACTCAAGCCCCTATTAAAACTGTTAGAAATATCTATAGAGTGTATGGGAATGGCCTTGGTGAGAGAAAAAGTTCCGCCAACCGATTCAATCGTTCGTTTATCCTTACTAACACCGCTTTTAGGATTTTCCAACTGGGCCATCGAGTCTTCCCCTTTTACATAAATATCTGGCTTAAGTTGTTTAATAAGATCCCAAGGCCCGGTATTATCGCAAAGCACTACGTAATCAACAGAGTTAAGCGAAGCAATAGATCCAAGTCTCATTTTTTGATTAAAAATCGGCCGAGCGAGGCCTTTCTTGATAAAGAGATCAGAGACCACAGAAACAACGTGTATGTCTCCGTGTTTCTTGGCTTCATTTAAATAATAAAAGTGACCGTGGTGAATAACATCAAAAGAGCCATGGCTTAAAACGACTTTTTTGCCCTGAACCTTGAACCTTTTGATTAACTTTGCCAGTTCAGAAGCAGGTTTAATTTTTGTTCTATAACTAGACATAGCTAGGAACTATTTAAACATTAAATATATAAATATCAATGCCCCAGCGAAATTTAAAAATACATCAAACGTTGTATCCACAAATTTAAAATCAACTCTTTTGAGTCTAAACTTTTTCTTAATATAATTATTCCACGATGGAATTTTTGCAATTAAAAATTCAAAAAGTTCCCAAACAAGTGTTACAGCGCCTAACCCTATCAATATCTGTCCCCTAGATATTGAAAAATTAGAGAAAAACATGGCCACAAAAAATCCTCCTAGAAAATGTAATGTTTCAGGAAACCAATAATGCCTGGTGCCAAAACCATAATACATCCCCAAAACAAGATTTAAAACAAAAAGGCTAAACGAAGCTAGAATAGATACTATAATAAGCATGAGATTATTATAATAAATAACTAACAAATTAAAAACCCGTATTGATATACGGGCATATTTAATCGTTGCATATTCTACAAAGATGGCGGACCGCCAAGAGTCTGGCCCGGCCGCTCTGAACGTAAAATTGTTTTAGTCTTTTTTCTCTCCTTAAACTGCTTCCAGAAGTCAAGTCCTGTCATTTGTTTGAAAAAACGCCACTTTTCCCATGAGCTATATCTCATCGGATATATCCTGGTTAAATGCATGTAGGCCTTGGAAGTTGTATAAAGCCAGCCATAGAACCTGACTGCTTTTGAATTGGTGATTTCGGCCAGATAGTTAAGACATAGCATCTGCATATATGGGTTCAGCCATTGCATAAAGCGGTTACGGCTTCCGGCAAAAAGAGACAAAAAACTGCCCAACAGCTCAAAATTATGCATCACTTTTTTGTATTCGTCATCATAACAATCAAGATAAGACACTTCTTGGTAACTGGCGTGAAGTTTCTCAAAATTACCGTCAAAAGCACCTATGGCAATGGCCCATTCGGTCGCCTTGGTCTTAGGATAGGGGGCTAAAATAGGAAATTCAGGAAAGCCAGGTCTCTGGGCCAACGTAAACTTAACGGATTCTCTGTCGTATGACTTGAAATCTTCTCGTAAACCGACGGATTTTAAAAAGTTCAGAATATATCTGCGACGTTCGTATTTGTCGGTAAACCACTGTTCAGCAATTTTCTGAACCTCTTGAAGATCAATCTTGCGATGATTTATTTCTTTTAAAATCTTGCACTGACGACCGACTTCTCTCATTTTGTCGTCAAAACGCGCGTCATCAACTTTAGGCAAGAGGGGGGCCGGAATACCAAGAATGGTGTTGGGAAAAGTGGTCAGACCAACATCCCAAGCATGTTTGAACGCCCGATTGATATCATTTCCTGTCATATCACGAATAATGACATGATCTCTTATAAACGGATTACCGGATTCTATTGACATCGTAACTGAAGCCATTCCCGCTTTTTTCCAATCTCTAAGAATATCCAACTTGTGATTGTCCAAAAGATTAACAACCAGATCACACCGAGTTAAAACGTGGAACGGAAGACCTATCCTTTTTGGATATTCTTCGCAAAACTGCTGATGCCACTCCCTTTCTGCGGGATTAGGAAACGGAGGAAAAACATCGTCATAAAACTTAATAAATCTTGTGTCGTATTGTCCAACAAATTCTTCAAGTTCAGAAATCAAACGATCAACGCCGTATAATTGGCGGATACTTCCTGAATTTTTAACCCCGCGATACATTTCATTCCACTGATGCTCAAAACAATAAGTACACCGGAAAGGACAGCCGCGAGAAGCCATAATGGTGCGTTTATAGCGATATTTGAATTCGGTATTATCGTAAACCAGTCCCCTGTCCAGAAACGGTAAATCATCAAGATTAGTTTTTCTTCCACGCATAAATGCCGGATTTAGAACATAATCCACCATGCCAACGCTATTGCCGACAGATTTCAAACCCTCATTCTTTAAACCGCCGATTAGAATTAAGTTGCCAGATTGAGGGTTAGTCAGAACTCTTTGCGCATTTTCCTTGCTCACAATGTTGGGAATATTGTTTGTATCGCCGTTATTAGCAAAGGCCAAAGTCCATTCTACCCAAGCATCGTCCCCCTCGCCAACACACAAAAAATCTATGCACTCATGCCTCAAAATCTCACCCGGGAAAAAAGTAAAATGAGGCCCACCGACAATAACTTTGATTTTCGGATTAATTTCTTTAATGTTATGAGCGGCCTGGACATAATATTTATGCGAACCGGTAATGCCGGAAAAGGCAATAATATCTGGTTTTATTTTTTGAATTGTATCCCTTAGATCGTCCCTCTCCATTACCCAAATGTCAGTTAAACAACCGTTCTTTTTAGCCAACGATGACAAAAGCATTAAATTCATTGGTTCGGTCATGTCTCCATCATCACGCATGCCAAATAATATTTTGAGCTTTGTCTTTAATCCCGACACTTAATTCACCTCATTGTCAAAAAACAATTTGATTAAATATGTCACAAATCAAATCTTTTGACAATGCTCGGTATTTTGTTTAAAGTTACTAATGTAAATAATAAAAGTGAACAATTTTAAAGTAAAAACCCTGAAAGAACTTGGACGTTTAGCCAAAAAATTTAAATCACAAAATAAAAAAATAGTTTTGGCTCACGGTGCTTTTGATTTCATTCATTGGGGCCATATTCACTATTTAAAAGAGGCCAAAAAATATGGTGATGTTTTGATGGTTTCCGTTGTTAACGATAAATTCATTAACAAAAGTGAGGTTAAAAAAAGACCGCTTGTGTTTAAGCAAAAAACAAGAACTTCCTGGCTGGCAGAACTCCAAACTGTGGACTATGTCATTCTGTCTAATGCCCCCGGTCCACAGAAAGTAATGAAAGCGATATTGCCTGATTTTTATGTGCGTGGAAGCGATTCAAAAAAAAGACTAAAAAATAAAAACAGCGGTCTCTGGCAAGATAAGCTGGAAATTGAAAAATTGGGCGGCAAGTTGGTGTTTATTAAATCCCTGCCAATTCATTCAACTGATTTATTAAAATAGTGGATATTAAACTTACGATTATGGTGCCGGTTTACATGGAAGCGGAAAATATCCGGCCGACCATTGACGTAATAATAAAGGTCTTAAACAAGACCGGAGTTATCAGCTATGAAATTTTAATTATAGACTGCCTTAGACCTGACGGCACAGATGACGGCACTCCAGCAATTGCCGCCCAATTGGCCAGAGAAAATTCTAAAATTAGGCACATACACAATGATTCTTGTGTCAATTTAGGCTTTAAATACAAACAAGGCGCAAAAGAAGCTGGCGGAGAATATTACATGATGATTCCCGGAGACAACGAAACTGAAGAACAAGCAATAATTAATGTCCTTGAGAAAATGGGACAAGCCGATATTATAGTTGCCTCCACATCCAATCCGGAAGTTAGGCCCTTGAAACGAAGAATAATAGCAAAAGTATTTAATATAATATGTAATTTTATTTCCGGCTTAAATCTAAAACATTATAATGGCACCAATCTTCACAAAACCGATATCCTACGGAAACTCCCCATGAAAGTAGATAATCTTGTTTATTCCGCCGACATTATTATCCGAGCCACCAAATCAGGTCTGGCTAAAACTTACGTTGAAGTCCCGATGCCCTTGAGACCTCAGCCGAATAGAAAAACCAATTCTTTTCAAGGCAACAATATAGTCAGTGCCCTATTAACATTTCTAGAATTATTTTGGGACATAAGAATAAAAAGAAAACCTCTATAAAAGCCATAAAAATTGTTTCTTAAAAACGTATGGTGCTAATTACCATCTAGTCGGCATAGCAGGTATTTTTCGGGCACGACATAAAATCGTTCAGCCTTAGCCTATGAGGGGCACGATGTAAATTTTTGCTAAAATTTCATCTTTTACTCCCGCCGTCGCGGTCCGTAAATCCCCTCATAGGCCAAAGGCTTCACTCATTTGTACCCAATAAAAAATCCCTCAAAATACCTGCTATGCCGACTATCTGAATTTATACTAACAACAGAAAACAAAATCATCATAAGAGTTGATTTATGGGGATTTACGGAGGTTGGCTGAACCGAGTAAAAGGCGAAATTTCAGCAGAAATTTACGCCGTGCCCCAGAAATCAAGCTCTTGTGAGGATTTTGATTAACACCATGCCCTTAAAATCAGGTTGACTAGAGCATTATTATCTTGTATAAATACATCAGTTATTTGACAACGAGGTGGAAATGACTGAACAAGAAACGACTGTAAAATCTAACTCATTATCAATTATTTTACCGATTGACCCTGAACAACCAACAGACCTGCAAAGAACTTATACGTCTATTATTAAATCAGTAAGTATAGCCGACATTAATGAATATGAGATCCTGATCGTAAGCCAGACCTCGCCCGAAGGAAAAAGTGATGAGGCTACACTTCAGGTTATAAAAGACTTACTTATTGAAGACCCAAATGTAGCCCACATACATAATCCCGTCTTTGTCGGATTAGGTTTGCAATATCGGCAAGGCATAAATAAGGCAGTCAAAGACTATGTAATGGTTATCCCCCCTTACCGCTCAGTAGAAGAAAGCTCTCTTGCCAGTCTTATGCTTTATCTGGGCCAAGCAGATGCAATTTTTACTTACTCTGGCAATACAGACGCCGAATCTTCAGAAATACGCTATGTCTCTAGGGGTTATTCCTTTTTATGCAACCTTCTGTTTGCCTTGAACCTAAAAAGCTATACCGGCATCTTAACTGCCAAACGTGAACTTCTTACGAAAATTCCCCTGCGATCAAGCGACACGACTTGCCTAGCTGAAACTTCTATTTATTTGGCCAAATCCGGAGTATCCTACCTTGAATTACCGTATACGGTAAAATCTAACACCAATCTCGAACGATACCGAAACATAGCGGATGCTTTGGGAATATTCGGCTCTCTTGCTTCGCTGTTTTGGAGAGTAAACATCAAGGAAGAAAGAGTGGCTTCAGGTCAAAAAATAATTAATCAATCAAACTTTACTCTCCCCGTGCCCAACGAATCTCCTGACTTAAACGCCATTTATCAATTCGCCAGTGGCAATGCAGTTCAAGTTCTGCATCAAGTTATTGTTTATCTGGGTAAATCGGTGGACAGACATTTCTGTCCACCTAAAATTTCCGACAATGGACACCTTGCTGATTGGAGCCCTGGCGTTCAAGATGCATTTAATATTTTTAAAGTAGTTAAAGTTCTAAACTCAATAACGACTAAAGTTATCGCAATGGTGTCAATAGCAGATACTGTTTCTGATAAAGTCTCAAAGAAAAAAAGAAGGAGCAAGAAAAAGAAAGACCAAGTTTCACTGACAGTAATCATGCCCGCCTACAACGAAGCAACTAAACTTCTTTCTGCTTATGAGCGTGCCACTTGGGCAATCAATAAAGCAGACATACCTGACTACGAAATCTTGGCTATTACCAACCTCTGCCCCGATAATTCACATGATAGCACTCCTGACATTGCGGCTAACATAGCCCAAAGTGACACTCATGTTCGCCACATCCACAATGATGCCTATGTCGGACTAGGATTCAAGTATCGCCAAGGAGTAAGCGAAGCTAAAAAATATTATACGATGATGATCCCTGGTGATGGAGAGTTTGACGAAGATTCAGTAGCTGAAGTCATATCTAATATTGGAAAAGCTGATATTGTTATTCCTTATATATCCAATCAGGAAGTCCGTCCACCGGAAAGACAAACTACATCCAGGACATTTACCCTTCTGTGTAATAAACTGTTTGGCTTGAATATCAGATATTACAACGGAATTTGCATCATTCCGACTGATTATCTTAGAGCTGTACCCATGAGTTGCGATAATTTCGCCTACATGGCTGAGATACTAATTTACCTTATAAAGTCCGGCGCTGATTATCTAGAGGTACCTTGGAAAATTAAACGGGTTGAAGGTTCAAAAGCATTCAGACCGGAGAGCGTTAACGAAGTACTAGAAACCATGTCAACTCTATTCTGGAAGATTAATATCGAAGGATCAAGGGTTGCGTTACCCACCAATGGCAGGTCCTAATGGGTCCAATGTGCCACTTGGGTATGACATCGGCCTTATTGGCTGGGGCAAAATTTAGCGGCCTAGATGTATCACCAGAAATAATAGCAATCACCACAACGGGAGGAGTACTGATTGACAGCGATAAGGTTTTTGAAATATACGATCAAAAGTTTAAAAGACAGCCACCCGACATTACTGCAAGAGTCAGACTACTTCATAGCGTATTCGCATTTCCATTTGGGATTAGCTTAAGCTACTTATCTAACTCAATGTTGCCATTTTGGGCGGTTTTACTTCATATGCTTGCAGATGCATTTATTCCCGGTCTCAAGCAAGATGGACGACACTATTCCACTCACCCACCACTTAAGTGGATTATGTGTCCATTTCCTGCCAGCTTATGGTACAAAATAGTACCAATTGGCTGGCCCGTTAAATATCCAGCACAGTTAAATTTATGTTATAAACTTGCTGAACCAATAGGATTTGTAGTAACTTTAATTGCTACTATGATATTTTGGACTAATTCTTAGCGCAGAAATATTCTGCGCTTTTTGTTTGACTGGTAGTAATTTTTTTAGTACTTTATTATTTATAGTTCGTTAATAAAAAGGTTAGAAATGGAAGAAAATTTTATACCATTATCGTCTCTGACTACGAAAGTTAATCTCGCACCTTCAGCACCCGCTTTAAACCTTAAAACTATAAAACTTACCGGAAATTTCCCTCGTCTTAATGACAAAAAAGCTGCTTTTATTGTCCAGCCCAGCATGTTCCGAGCCTATACCGGTACAAGAATAAATGCCGCAACTCAAGTATATCTTATTCAATACTCGCTATGGCTTTCCGGTTATGTCAAAGAGCTTATTCCTGGGTTTGAAACGGTAGTTTGTGACATGGGTGTAATGAGTGATAAAAATGCTTTTTGCTGGATAGAATTTATACGATTTTTATTGAACGAAAAACCTAAATTTGTTTGCTGTACTGTAACAACTCCGATATACTATGAGGCTAAATTAATCGGTATTATTGCCAAGCAGATTCTTGGACCAGAAGTAGTAGTGATTCATGGCGGAGTTCATGCTACAGCTTTATATAAAGAAAGTTTAGTTGACTCCATGTGTGATGTTGTAGCCCTTGGTGAAGGCGAATTAACATTTGGCGAAATTTGCCAAGGCAGACCCTATAAAGATATACGGGGCATTGCTTACAGAGATGATAACAGACGCTGGATGACAATTACTGTTAATGAAATCTTAAAACGACTAGCCCTTGGAGAAGAAGCTTACTTTATCCAACAAAATGCTGTAATTTCACTGGATCCTTTTGTTCAAACGAGTTTGCCTCGCCCACTAATGACTAGCAAACAGTTAAATGATCTGCCCCATCAAGACTTAGAACTTTATAAAAATTCTCTAAATTATCATAACCCAAGAATTATAGTCAAAAGCCATCCTTTTATTCAATTTGAGACAAGCCGTGGTTGTCCTTTCGCCTGTGATTTCTGTTCTGCTGAAGACGATTACAGAGTTTTAAGTCCAGATCGTGTCATTGAAGAACTTAAATATTATAAGCGTTATGGAATAAAAGAATTAAGAATTACTGATGACCAATTTCTGACTGACGTAAGAAGAGGAGAAATCATTGCCGAAAAAATGCTTAGCGCTGGTTTGCATTTTGACATTAACCTTGGCAATGGTGTCCGGGCGGATCGCTGTACCAAGAAATTCTTAGAACTTTTTAAAAGAGCCGGCCTATATCAAACCGGAGCCGGTTTTGAGAGTGGGGACCAAGATACACTTGATTCAATGAGGAAGTCATTGCCCATCCAAAAAAGTTTGGATGTAATGAATATTTTTAGAGAAGTTGGCATAGAAGTCGTTGGCTTTTTTATTTTTGGTGCTGAAAAAGAAACACTCCAATCTATGCAAAAAACAATTGAGTTTGCTAAAGCCCTGATGCCAGATTATGCCAAAGTAACAGTTTACACGCCATTTCCTGATACACAAGCTTATGCTCGATGGAAAAGAAAAGGTTATATAGTATCTGAGAGATGGGACCACTATAATATCCACAAAGCGGCTGGCGTATACCGTCATCCGAATCCAGACTTAACCCCGGAAGTTTTTACAGAATGGTATAAAAAATTCTACCGTGAATTTTACAGTAACCCCGCTTATATAGAAAGACAGATTTTAAACAGTATCAAAGATGGCTCTATTGTCTGGAAAACACCTACTGCTCTTCGGACCTTTTTCCCTGATGTTTTTAGAACCAGTCCGATGGATAATGTTAAAGCCGACTATTCTGGTTAAAAATTCAACTAAAAATCCCCTACTCGGGGATTTATTTTATTGCATCAAATGTTCAAATAATGTGCCTTTTAAAATTGCGCCTGTCCTATCACTCTCGCTTACTTGCATAAAATCAGAACCCTCAAAATCAGTATCCGTCAAATCTGCTTCAAAAAAATTAGCACCGTTTAAATTCACGATATTTCTGAACTTTGACTTATGGGCCTTAATCCAACGAAAATTAACCATGCCATCAATTATAATTTCAGATAAGTCAGCTTCATTCAGGGTTGCATAAGAAAAAGCGGTTATAACCATTCTGGAGCCAACGAACCTGGCGTAAGAAAGGTCAGCTCTGGTAAATATGGCCTCGGCCAGATTGGTCTTAGTCAAATTTGCGTTGCATAAGTTAGAGTTTGTAAACTGTGCGCCTTCTAAATCAGAACCTTCAAAGTTACAATCACTCAAGTTTTGGTCGCTAAGATCCGCATAACGAAGATTGAACTGACGCATGTCCAACCCAGATAACTTATCAGCTGGAATTTCGAACAATTTTTCGCTCGTTTGCCTATCATAAACAATCATTATTCTTCCTCCACCTTTCTTCCATCTGGCATTGTTGCACCCATAAATTTAGCTTGATAGTCTCGCTCCCGTTTGTGCCAATTTATGGCATTAGTTAAATTGGCATCAATAAATTTTGCCCGCTCAATGTTTACACCCTCAAAATCAGCTTCGGTGAAATTAGCCTCATGAAACTGTCCGTAAACCATATAAGCATTTTTGAAACTTGCCCCGGTAAAATTTGTTCCCCGGCAATGAGCAAATTCAAGATCAGCTCCGTCAAAATTAGCTCCCGAACAATTCATTTTACTTAAAACAGCGTGTTTTAAATCCTTATTACTAAAATCGGCATTAACCAAACTCTCACCCAAATGAACAAAAAGAGTTTGCCCTTTTGAGTTTTTAATTTCAATGGCCATAATTTCCTCCGCTTTCAGATTATTAAGAATCTAAGTCAATCTATAAATAAATAGCGAAAAAATCAATAGACTAGTATTTTCAAAACCAGTCCCTAGACAACTTGTTTTTTTTATATTAACCTTGGGCCAATAATCTAGTTCCTTGAGAGTCGTTAATGAACAGAAAAGACTGGATTGAAAATCCAAAAATTGTTAGTCATCCCGCCTGGTTAAGACGCTGGCGACAGGATCCTTTTTCTGTCCAGCCGGTTTATATTGAAATTTCTCCGGTGGGAATGTGTAATCATAGATGCACATTCTGCGCCCCAGAAATGCTTGGTTATCCGAATCGGTCGCTAGATACAAACCTGCTTATCGCCCGTTTAAGAGAGATGAAGCAGTTAAGAGTTGAAGACCCGGATGGGTTGGGTATTAAAGCCATTCAGTATGCCGGCGAAGGCGAACCAACTCTTCATAAAGATCTCGCGAAAATATTTGCTGAAACAAGAAAAGCTGGAATTGATATCGGCATGCTCACCAATGGCACCGGCCTGACCGAAAAACTAGCTAGAGAAATTATCCCACTGGTTAACGGCTATATTCAGGTCAGTATCAATGCCGGCACTTCAGAAAGTTACGCCAAGATCCACAGAACACCAACACCAAAACATTGGGATTTAATTTGGCATAATTTGGATAAGGCAGTTCAAATAAAGCATCGCCTTGGAGTTAAAGACTGCGATATCGGCGCCAACATGACTGTTCTAGTCAAAGAAACGATTGATCATCAGCGAGGCAATACAGTCGTGCCGACAAACTGGCGGGAAATGGAACAGCTTATTCAGTATGCAATTGGCTGCGGATTGGATTATGTTTCGTTTAAACCCTACTCACAGCATCTGTATAGCCAAGAGACGGCAAAACTTTATGGTGACATGAGTTACAGGAATCTAATGAATGAAATTACGGAAACTGGCAAAGAATTAATGAATAGATATAATCATAATGATTTTGAGGTTATTTTCCGTTTTAGCCGATTTGAGGAATATGAGGCCGAAGAACGTGGTTATTGCACTTGCAGAGCAACACCGACCCTTTGGTCATACATTCAGTCTGACGGTAAATGGATTAGCTGTTCTGCTTATTGGACCGACGAAAGATTTACTTTAGGCAACATTAATACTCAATCAGTAAAAGAAATTTGGTTTGGCGAACGTCGGAGAGAACACCTCAAATTTGTTTTAAATGATCTGGATATTACTGAATGTCGCAAAACCTGTCACCCCGATAAAGAAAATGGATATTTGGACAAAATATCTCGTATGAATGATGAGGGATTTAACCAAGAAATAATTAGTTTAGAAAGTTTGAAACGGCCAAAAAGAGCTAACTTCATATAGAACTTAAAAATCCCTCACCAGTTTTTTAAAAAAACTGGTGAGGGATTTATTTTTATGCCACTCCTTTCAAATGTTGACAGAGAAGCGGTACAGTTAAACTAAAGTCACCTTGGATGTAAAAACTTTCGCCGCCGTCTTTAACGGTTCTGACCAGAACGCTTTTTAGTGGACGAAAATAATAACGACTATCGGACATGGCCCCCGGTTTTTTATAGTCAACCAGTGATGGTTCTTCTTTCCAATTACCCAATGACACCATATCAAAAACAGCAGTTGTAAAGCGTTTTATTTCTCTCCCCTCTTGGCCAGCAACATTGCGAGCCATTGATAATGCTTTAAGATAAACCTCCGGTCCCATAACTGAAGAGCCAAGATTGAGGAACACGCCATCTTCAAGTTGAAAAATGGCAGAAGCAAACTCAAGAAAATCCAGACCTGAAGTTTTGCCTATTGCTTCAAAATTAGCAGCCGGATGCTGGTCAGTAATATCATAGCCGATACCCTTGTGAACCGTGATCGGAATATCAAGTTCATAAGCAGTGTTAAATATACTGATTTCCCGATGCGGCATTTCCTGGCTACTAGAAGAATTTATCATCCGGCCAATCGCCCTGCCCAAACCAATGCCATCTTTGTATCCTGTAAAAATAGCTTCGTTAAGATATTGGCCCGTCTCTTCCCAGTTGCCGAATCGGCCGTCTTTGATATAAAATTCAACATCTTCAAGGGTGGCACCAATATGGCTTAATTCAAAGTCGTGGATAGCAACTGCCATATTTGAGGCAATATGAGTAAGAAACCCCTGTTTCATTAGATCAATTATATACCTTGAATTGCCCCGACGCAGGACATGAGCACCCATTAGCCAAATAACCTGCCGGCCCCGATGGCGTCTCTGGATAAGCCGTTCGGCTAATATTTCTATGTCCATTTTAGTAATGGGGTTGAGATCTTTTGTGCATATAGAATCTTCTAATCGCTTCACATCGGCTAAAGTCATCTTGTTCTCTCTTTCAACCAGAGGCAAGATCTTCAATCGTTTTCGGTCAAACTCCACAATTTACGTCCTTATTTTAAAAGGTCTATACGAGATAAATACCATGATTATTAAGCACTGACAAGATCTCTATTTAAACCCATAGATCACGAAGCGGCCGTCGTTATATATTTCTTCAGCATTTTTAAATTGTTGAATATTAAAATTTTTGTTACCGCCCACAAGATCTTTGATAGCGTAATTAACGTTGTATTTTTTAAGCAGTTCGCTGATATATGGCCTGACTTCGGTATTATTTTTTTCTAGTAAATTTTGAAGTTCTTCATTTTTCTGTGAGACAAGCTCATCAAAAGTCAAACCGGATGTTTTTGGATAACATTTACTACTAAACCTTAAAAAATTTAACACCCCGCAAACACGCAGTTTCCACCCTAAATCAGTAAATTGACGCATATAACGATTCCCCGTAAGAGTTGTGTTATCAAGCGCCTCTGGAGTTATCTCTTGAAAATATATGGACAATAAGACGCGTTCTTGAATTTCCGACTTATTAACCCAATATTGATAAATCGCATCTATATAACCTAATGTATAAAATTTAGAATGAGTCGGAATATAATTGCTAATATCACCATCTGCCCAAACCACACTGGGACTATTGTCATACTTATCAAGCCACTCTATCGGTTTGGCATAATCTTGAGCGGCAACTATCCTGGCTTCATCGGCATTAAACGGCTGAATAATTGAACGCTTAGAATGTTTCAGAACTGGCATAAAATTAAGAACTAAAAGTAAAAAGATTGCGGCTTTTTTCCAAAATTTTAATTGATAAAAGCCATTACGGCTAAATAAAAAATAGGCCAAAGTTGTTGTTGAAATTGAGAGCCAAAAAAATAATTCGCGACCGACGTGATCGCCAATGGCCCCGTCTCTTCCGGTTATAACTGGACTCATCAAAACCGCCAATATACCGAATCCGACAGACATTATAAAAACCCTGGGAAACTGAAAGTTTTTATCATCTTTTAATTTTGACACGAAACGCACAGCAATAAACCATAAAAATGAATTTATAACTATCCAGCGTCCCAATTGAAAAGATAGTGCCGAAGGCAAATGAGTTTTTATAGATCCGACATACTCCAGCAATTTAGGAAATAAAGGATTAGTTGTTATGCTATAAATAGAAAAAACTGCCGGAAAACCTATAACCAGAGATCCGCCAATTATTACAATCAAAAGTTTGGCTTCAGACCACTTCTGATTTTTTAACATCCACAAAAAACAAAACGCCAAAGCCGCAAAAGCAACCTGCCACGAATAAGGATAGATATATAAAGTACCAGCAATACTGACTGCAAAAATAAAACTATTCAGCTTGGTGAATTTTTTAAGCCAAACCAAAAACATCAAGAGAAAAAACACAAAAAAGGGCAAAACTATTTCAGCTACAACCGGTCGGATCATTGATCCATACACATTGAAGTAAATCACCGGAATCAAATAAAAAGACCAATTGCTTTTTATACCCAACTGTCTCAAGAGTAGCCAAAGCAAGAAGACAAAAACAAGATTCCAAAATATGGCATTAAAAATTACAGAGCCCAAGATGCTCAATCCGGCTTTATACGGAATTGATCCGATATAATCGGCGACAGATAAAGCCGGATTTGAATCTTTGGCCTGCTCTATAATGAACGGATTATTTCCGAAAGGAAAATTGTCGGCCCCCTTAACCATCCGGAGTATATAAAAATCGCTGTCAGCAACGTAACCGGCCGGAAGAATCCCTTGCCAAGAATCGCCGGCAGTATGAACAATATACCAAAACGGCAACACCGCTAGTATAACTGTTGCGGAAAAAAGTATGGCTAATCCAACAACTTGTCTTTTAGAAACAATCATTTCAATAAATCCAGTTCTTTTTGCCAATTATAATTACCCCAGTGTTTATATTGTCTTCGTAAACTCTCATCTTCGTAGCCGGGATGACTGCCTAGCTCAACTATTTTATCGGGATGTATTTTTGCCAATTCACAAGCTTGTTTTATATCGGCTTCCCTCAAATTGCCCGCATTAATAAAACCGATAAAATAATCATTGCATTTCAAGCCGGCTTTTTTTATTTTATTTTCGGCAAGTTTTGACAAAAAATTCAAAAACATCAGTTGGAACTGCCGGAAAAGCTTACACTTCCTTAAAGATACTGGCTCATTTACTATTCTAATATATTTAATTCCGTATTCTTTAGCCAGTTTAATTGTTATATCCATAATTCCCGGCAAAAGGTGAAGATGCTGATTGCCATTAATAAAAAACGGTTTAATCCCTGCTTGAATAACTTTTTTAAATTGAGCTTCAAATTCTTTTTGAATATAGTCTTTTTTAACTAGCCCTAGAATATATTTAATAAATAAAATTTTATGATTTTTAGGCATTAACCTTCCTGAAAAAACTGATTTTTGTTCAACCAGATTCAAATGTATCCCGATTTTTTCACTTGGAATTTTAGCTTCCGAGTATTGCCTAACCGCGTCTTCAAATGCTTCTCCATTGGGCATAAGGGAAGCGCCATCAATTTTGCCCTCCTTGAGTAAAAAAATAATGCCGTCATTAACGGACTTATGTAAACCCAGATCGTCAGCAATAATTTTTAACATAATAAAAATAATCTCTAAATCCTAATTTCTAATCTCTAAACAATTTCAAAATCTAAAATAGGGTTTAGAGATTAGAGATTGTCTAGGTTCTTCGTCTCTGCGATTATATACACTGGTCTTCCTTTTATTTCATTAAACATCTTATACAAATACTCGCCCACAACACCGATAACCATCAATTGAACACTGCCTAGGGCCAGAACAACAATGGTTAACGAGGTTAGACCTTCTATCAAATTCTCCGGATAAAGAATTTTCTCTATGATAACGGAAACGCCGTAGCCAATACTGATCAAAAAAATCAATAACCCCACCCAAAAAGAAATCCGAAGAGGAAAAGCCGAAAATGATGTAACTCCATTTAATATAAATCTAGCTAATCCCTTGACGGAAGTGCCGCGACCAAACTTTCTCGCTCTTACAATATAAGGAATATATTTTTTCTTAAAACCAACCCATTGAGCCAAACCCCTGAAAAACTTTTCTCTTTCGGGCAGACTTTTAATCACGTTAACGACCCGCCTTTTGTATAATACAAAATCGCCGGCATTTTTAAATTCAAGCCCAGTTGTAACACTTAGAAATCTATATATAACCCTACCTATAAACTCCCTTAGAAATGACCTCTTTTCATTAGCAACACGTTCAGCGATAACAACATCGTAACCATTATTCGCTTGCTTAATAAATTCTGAGATTACCTGCGGCGGATGCTGAAGATCACTGTCCATTGTCACGACAAGCTCGCCTCTTGAAGCATCCAGTCCGGCGCTTATAGCCGCTTGGTGTCTAAAGTTTCTTGAAAAACGGATAATTTTAATTCTTTGATCTTTGTCGGCGTATTGATTTAAAATCTCCAGGGTTCTGTCGCTGGAACAGTCGTCAACAAAAATTATTTCGTAATTCTTGTTTAAAGAATCGCAGACAGAATAAAGATCCCTCATTAGTTCTGGAAGGGATTTTTCTTCATTAAATATGGGCAAAATAACGGACAAATATGGAGTAGCTGGTTTTTTTGGCATTGGCATTATTCTACCATAGTTATGCCGATTTGTCCATTTGAGTTGCTTCTTGAGTAAATACTACTTTGAGTCATCAACTTTCTCATCTATATATCTAAGCATCTTAACATAAGATGAAATTCTACTCTTGAGGTATTTCTCTTCGGTACTCAATGGCCGACGCTTGGCTATGTGATTTAAGAATTTTAGCTCTTCTTGCATGTCTTTAATAATGTGTTCTACTTTCTTAGCAGATTTTCTTCGGATCATTTTGAGCACCAAGAAGTCGCCTGCCTGCTTTAACCATTTACCAGCCTTAATCCTGACCAATTCTATCACAGTCAGAATGAGTCCAATTAATACCAATATAAATGCTATAAATAACCAGCTCATACTCACTACATTTACTAATCGATCAAATATTTTAAAGATATAGTCAAATAATTTTAAGAAAAAGTCTATAAATCCAGCCCTTACTATTGTTTCTACACTATCAGAGGGTTCGGATATAGCCAATCTATCATTTTGAGCGACAGCAAAAACCTTATACTTGCCAGAGGGCAAACCATCTATTGCAACAAACCAGTCGCCAGTAGTAGTAGTAGTAGTAGTAAAATGATTATCGTCTATCTTTACAATTCCTTGAGCTTGCGCGTATGGAGTAATCTCTATAAATTCAGCATTATTTCTAACCCACCCTACTACAACCTTCGTTCCTGGTTCAGCAGTGCCTTTGACAATCAGCGGTTGTCCGTTTTTGACTTCCTTTGTAAACTCTTTTATTATCGGCGACCTGATCGGCTCTATTCGGACACTCAACTTAGCCGAAGTTGAATTACCAGCTTTATCTATGGCTTTAACTTCAACCGGATAAGAACCGTATTTTTGCAATGGTATTGCATATACCTGGCCGGCTAAACTATTATCAATCTTCAACCATTCATTATTTCCTATCTTCATTTCATATCTATCTATTCCTGAAACAGCATCAGAACTTTTAAAAAGCAGTTCCGGCCTGGGATTAGTCGGATCATCTGTATCTAAACGAACTATGTCAAAGTTATCTGGCGATTGAGTATCAATATTAAATTTAAAAGAAGTGACTGGGCCCAAACCAGCTACAGTTTTGAATTGGGCATTGAGGTACCATTCCCCTTCGTCCAAGTCGTCAAGTAATTTTTCTGAAATAGGGGGAGAGTAGTTAACAAAAGGAGCAGAGTTGCTTCTTCTTGAAAGAACCAGAGCAACTTCGCTCACCCCTGATGGCACATCCCATTTAAACAACGGATTGTTATTAGAATACCACTTGGTACCATCAGGATGTGTTGGCGAAGTTATATTAACCTGATTTGAGGCTGGAACAGTAACTTCTAGCTCTCCCGGAGTTGGGGTTGAGGATTTCGGAGCTGTTGACGTTGAAATTGGGATAGGAGTAGACACAACTGTACTCGGAGAGGTAACATAAGTCGCTTTGCCTAAACTGGATAAAATATTAGTACCATAGCCATCATTGGCCAAAATTCCTCCTGACACCAAATTAATTTCCGTAGACCCACGGATAGTAGTCGCGGTGTTGGCCTTGAAAGTAACAGTCAAAAGCAGTCCATTAGAACCACTGTAACCAGGACTGGGAACTCCTCCGGCAAATCCTATAGTACCTTCAGCGTTTGAAAATTTTGGTTCTTCGGCCCAGAAGGTGAATATAGAACCGGATTTGGAAATTGAAGAGACGATAATTTTGGCTGGGTCAAAAACAATACTCCCTTCGGCGGCATTAATAGCGGTTCCTCCGGTATTAACTCTTATTACGATAGAAAAAGATTGTCCGGTTGATACTGTTCCACTAGAAGGAGAAAAATATAAAGACCCGTTTTGAGCTTCAGCAATATTATTAAAAGAAAAAATAAAAACTAGCGTAATTAAAACGCCAAAAAAAAATTTTTTAAAATACCTACTTGAGTTCACAATCTAATTATAACACGTCAAAGAGTCCAGTTATCCACCACCAAATACGCTTCAATATGTTTGGGTAAACACTTTCGCGGTAATTGCCGGCAACGTCATAAGCCCTAACCTTTAAAACCGTCCTCAACTCCTGGTCAAATAGCAGGAACGGGCTTTGGGCGATTTTGTAGTCGCCCCTTCCCTCTTTCACTTCATAACGGTCAATGCCGGTATCCTTGTCAGTGCTGAAAAATGAAATAAACTTTTGGCCGTCAAAAACGCGGGGATCCTCGCCAATCAGAATTTCAAACCTTTCCGGTTTTTTGTTGTCTTTACTTTCTTCAATTTTTTCTTCAACTGCTGTTGATGTTTGCTTTGACTTCGGTTCCGGAGAAACAGTCACAACTTCCTTCGGCTTCGGAATAACCTGAAACACTGGCCCTCCCACTGTTTGTAAACCTAGTTTTGTGCCTTGGCCATCATTTAGCAGTACAGAGGAATCGGACGTAAAAGCCAAGTTGCCCTCCCCCACCGCCGCCGCTTCAAAAGTAACCTTAGCAATAGTTCCTTTTGACGTTGTCGTGCCACCAGGCATTCCGCCAGTCAAATTTATTGTGCCTCCGTAAAAAGATGGTTCACTAACCCACAACTGAACCATAGAACCGCTCTTAGAAATATTCTTAATTTTCAGAAGTTGAGGAACCAGTATACTTATATCTACAGCATTAATTGATTGCCCCTCCGTATCCACTAACAAAGATAAAACAAAACTATCTCCCACCTTGTAAATGGTAGGTTGAGGCTCAAAATAAATCCTCGCAGCTTCCGCTTGTAATCCACTAAAAAACACTAATATTAAACTAATGACCACCAACAAATTACGCAAAAACGGTTTGCGGTCGTTGGTAAAAATAACTCGTTTTACAAATAATTTAGGTGATGCAAAGTTTATAAAATAAGCTAGTTCATATTCACCATTTCTTAAATAGTCATAAACTCTTTTAATCTCGTCGCGATTAACAAATTTCTCAGCCTTTGTTTCCACTATAATTTTGTCATCAACTATAAAGTCGGGTCTATACAGACCTATATATTTTCCGTCTTTTGGAGAGTATATTTTTATTGACTTCTCGCGCTCAAAGACAATATTTTTTCTTTTTAATTCTTCGACCAGAGCTTTTTGATACAGAACTTCTTTGTGTCCCGGCCCAAAATCCTTCCGCACTTCTATGGCAGCACCATGTATCTGATACGAGAGTTCTTTATGTAATAAATTTTCTACAAACTTCTTCATTAGTGTCTTAGCATAACTTAGTTTAATATTAGTGTACATTAGTGGATTACGGCTGATTTCATCAGCCGGTCCACTGAAAGAGCATTATACTAAAATCTATTATATTTATCTTCTTGTCACCGTTTATATCCGCCACATCCAGTCCTTTTTGCTGATTAGTCCCCCACCAGAACAACAAAATACTAAAATCAATTATATTTACTTTTCCGTCTTTATTCAAATCGCCTGTTTTGAGCTGTTTTATTCCCCGACCGACTATAAATTGAAGAACTTTAGAAAACGGACTGACCAGATCGGATATGGTTGCTCTTGATTTTGTGATGTGTTCATCTTCGGCAAGTTTATTGGTATCAAATCGTATCGCATAAGCGCCAGTATTGTCGGTAATGGTTTTGGTTATGGTTTCTTCGGATTGAACGTGGACGTTGACCGAAGACTGAGGTTGAGCTTGTCCGAAAATTCTCAATACTTCCCCCTTATTTAATTGTATAGCGCTTATATCTATAGTTGGCGGTAAAACAACATCGGTAAGAGTAATTGTGGCTCCCGTATTAATGGCAACATTAAAATTAATATTTATAGATTTCCGACCGTTGGAGTCGGTTGAATAAAGTCCTATGGTTCTTGCGCCAGCGACAACTTTGCTTAAAGTTACTTCAAATTTTGCGCTGCCGTCAGCCCTTATGGAAGCCGCTTGAACACCGTCCAGCAATATAGTGACGGTAGATTGGGGATACGAAATACCTTTGATTATTATCGTTCCATATGTTGGAGTGGTATATTCACCACCCCCCCCACCGCCTCCCCCGCCGCCACCGCTTGGAGCTGGTGTTGGTGTCGGAGTCGGCGTTGGTGTTGGTGTTGCTGCCGGCGCGGTGATTTTCTCGTTTGATTCGGCGATAACATTTTTAGCTGCCAAGCTGTCATAGGCCTCTATTTTAAAAGTATAAGTTGTGCCATTGGTCAAACCAGTCTTAGTAGATGATGTTACATTTCCCACATCTACACAGGTATAACTTCCGGTGCTCTTATGGCAAACGTTATAACCGCCGATGCTCCAGCCCTGATAGGCGGTCGCCGCCGTCCAAGATAGCGCCACTTGGGCGTCGCCGGCTGTCGCTGTGTTTAGGACTGCCGCTGTCACCTTAGGGAAATACAAAAATCCGCTCCGCAGACCGAAATTCGTAATTGACGAACTGCCAATGGCAAAGTCCCCTATCGTTGCCGACAGAATAAAACTTGACGAGCTAGACGAAGCCGTCCCGCCAAAAAGTGAGTGTTGGGAATCAAGTATTCTAAAACTATCGGATGATAAGCTCGTGCCCTTTGAAACTTCAGCCAAACCAAACACCGGCCAAATGACCAATAATAAAACAGTTAATAGAACTAAATATTTTCTTAATTCCACTCTTTTTATTATAGCAAAACAAAAACCAGAGTTATTCACTCTGGTTTTTGTTTAAGTATTTATTCTTCTTCTTCGTTCACTACCGGTCTAGGTGTCGGTGCTGGAGATTTATTTGGTTCTCCTATATTTATCGGGGCAACTTCAACTATTTTATTGTTTTCCAAATCATAAAGAATCGCTTTTCTGGCATTAGCATAGAGTAATAGCTTGTCTCCTTTTTTGGCTTTGGCAAAGAAGGGCTGGGTTTGCAATTTTTCAGGATCAGAAACGGTTGCTAGGGTCGGTGTTTCTCCTTCCGGTAATACCATTAATTTAGAAACTCGTCCTACTATTTTAGCTGTCTCTTCTTGAGTTATCTTGTTGGGATTCTCTTTCAAATCGGAATATTGACTATAAAAATAGTAAGCCAAACCGCTTACAAGAACTACTGCCACCACCAATGCTGATGTTAATTTTTTTGATAAATTTGATAAATCCATATAATTCAATTATTAATTTATATAAGAAATATAGCTATAAACAAAAAATATGTAAACAACCCCCTTGTTGATAATTAAAAATAGGGTTGATTTTTAATCATAATTCGGTATTATCTTGAACAGACCTTTATCAAAAAGGATCTCAATGAAACTTGCTGATTATGTCTTGGATTTTATCGCTTCACTGGGTATCCGCCATGTTTTTGGCCTCATTGGCGGTACTTGCGGTGTTTTAATTGACCGGCTTGGCGAATATCAAAAACAAGGAAAACTGCAGTATGTGCCAATGCTCCACGAACAAGCGGCAGCGATGGCAGTGGAAGGATATGCACGTGGAATTGGCTTTGGTGTCGTAATTGTTTCTAGTGGACCAGCTGTGACAAACATTATGACTGGAGTTCAAGGAGCATTCCACGATTCTATCCCCTGCCTGTACATCGCCGGACAACAGGATATGGCTAATATATATTGGGGTTTTGACAAGGACGAGCTGAAAGATATTAGACAAATGGGCACTCAGGAAGGTCCCCATGTCCAAATGCTCAAACCAATTACCAAATATGCGGTTATAGTAGGTAAAGCGGAAGATATCCGCTATCACCTTGAAAAAGCTGTCTATCTTGCGAAGCGCGGCAGACCCGGACCAGTATTCCTTGACATTCCAAAAGACCTTCAGGGAGTTGATATTGTTCCGGATGATCTCCGAAAATTTAATCCGGCTCAAGAGGCAGACTTCAAAGACGAGGAAAGAGAACTCCTAGTAGACGCCGACCTTGATAAAAAAGTTCTGGAGCTAATCACTCTCATTAACAAATCCGTGCGACCAGTCATTCTTTTTGGAGCCGGCATACGACTTTCAGGCACTGTTCAGGAAGCGCGCCGGTTTGCCGAACTCCTTGATGCACCGGTAGTATTGAGCTGGGGAGGAATTGATGCTTTTCCACATACCCGCGAACAGTTCATTGGAACAATTGGCGACTATGCCACTAGGGCCGGCAATTTTACTATTCAAAATGCTGACCTGGTCATCGCTCTTGGTTCACGTTTGGATCCGCGTCAGACAACTAAAGAATTTCATTGGTTTGCCCGGGACGCTAAAATTGTGATGATTGATATCAGTAAAGGCGAACTAAATAAAAAGGGCGTAAAAATAGCATTACCTATTCATTGCGACCTTCGTAAATTCTTTCCGGCGTTTTTTCAAACGGCAAATACAGAACTGAATCAGCCCGATATTTCAGAATGGTATGATTGGACACAGCACCAGTATAAGAATAGGTATCCGGTTGTTACCTCAAGTGACTATGATCAAAGTAGCCCCGTCAATCCACGAGTGTTCATTAGACGGCTTTCGGAATTGATGCCGGAAGATGGCCGAATAGTTGCCGATTGCGGTGTTAACCAAATTTTAACAATGACTTGCTTTAAAGTCCGAGAACACCAGCGAGCATTTGAAAATGGTGGAAGCGGAGCCCTCGGCTACGCCCTTCCAGCCGCTTTGGGACTTTCGTATGCTTCAGATAAAAAACCTGTAGCTTGTATCATGGGTGATGGCGGCTTTGTCTTCAATTCTCAAGAACTTGCCACAGCCCAGAATCATGGCATCCCAATCAAGGTCTTTGTGCTTAATAATAAAGCTTACGGACTCCTTGTGAACACACAAGATAAAAGCTACGGCGAACGACATACCGGTTCAACAGCAGAACTGGGCGGTTATTCAGCGCCAAATATTACCCGTCAAGCCGAGGCCTGTGACGTAAAGTCTATTTTAGTTTCTTCGTCTTATCAAATTGACTCTGCTATAATAGAGGCATTCGCATATGACGGACCTGTCGTAATTGAAGTTATGATTCCTGAAGGAAAATTCCCCTTTGTTTTTGTCAATTACGAAGACCCACTGGAAGATTCTCGGTTAGGAAGCGAATATCTGCCGATATCAGAGATAGTTGAAAACATGAGATATGTTCCTCCACTACCTAAAACTTTAAACAGAAGCCCTAAATAAAAAATATCCCGCCAATTAGCGGGGATTTTGTTTTAATAACTCAAGAATGCTCTGATAGGGTTACAGAATCGCTGAACTATTGTGCAGGAGGTACTAAATATTGCTGAAGCTGGTTTAAATAATTCGTGGCATCATAGCGGCCCGGATCAAGCCACAAGGCCTTTTGGAATGCCTCTTCGGCTTTTTTAAATTGAGCAGTTTTAAAGTATGCCAAGCCAAGCCAAGTATAACCCTCGGAGTTTTTCTCGCCCATATTAACCGCATTTTCTAGGAAAATAACTGCCGAGATCAAGCTTTGAGGATCGTTTTTCATAACCTTAACTGAACCCATGTATAGCCAGACCCAGCTATTTTTTGGATACTCCGCCGCTACTTTTTTTAATATCGATGTGGATAAATCATCGCGGCCGAATAGATATAAAAAGCGGCCCGCAACAATCCTGTCCATAACGTCATCGGAGTTTAACATGCGGTTAACTTGCCCGTTTATATGTTCCGGAGTAGAGAATTTATCAATGACCTCCTTGTTCTCGGAAATGTTTTTTACGAGAATAATCGCGTAAGTATCAATATAAACCAAAGCCCATGACGAGTCATGCAAACGATTCCACAAAAAACTTCCCACAGCAGGGCTTCCATCTCTTATGCTTATAAATATTGAGTTGATACCATATTTTTCCTGTGACTCTTGCCATTTTTCATCCCATTGTAAGGTGGGCATAAAAATATCGTTAAAAAAAGATTCGGGATAAGAATCAGCGCCGTTATTGTCAACAAAAACTTTTTCCCCGGGGAAAAGATAATAAAGAATGTAGCCTCCGATATCATAGTCGTTAAAGATCGGCCCTTTAATATTTTGCTCTTTAAAAAACTCTCCGGCGCCGCTGGAGTAACGATCCAAACCAATACCCCAGTCGGCCCGATATCCTCTTTCTGCCGCCCTTGCGTTCATTTGATACGCCTGATACGAAAAGACGGCCGCAATAATAAAAATCAAACTATATCCAAGAATAAGCGCCAATTTGGGTTTCTTTTTTTTAAGCCAGTCCTTTGTCTTAATAAAAATACTGTTAAAATTAGAGGCAACTGCCGGCAAAAAGATAATCGCGAAAAGTGACAAGAGCCGGACATGGATAAGAGCAGCTCCGGCGGCGGCGATACCCGCTAGAAGTAGAAAAATAGGCCAGTTGCTTTTCCTTAAAAAAAAGGCCGGGATAAAACTAAGAAGAAAAATAAGTGCCATTGACCCGAAACTAAAAATAGAATTAAAAATACCCCACGAAAGAAAACTGGCCTTAAAGTTAAAAAGGGGTTGGTTTTCACTGACCACAAAGGTTTCATAACTGCGTGATTGCAATGGAGCCATAGCGCCATCAATACCGTTGGGGTTGATGAAACTAACCGCGATCAAAATCAGCAAAATTAAAAGCAACTTTTTAACCATCGGATTGTTTATTAAGTTCCTCCAATTTGTCTTCCAAAACTTTTTTGGGATATGAAGAACGATTTTTTCAAATAAAAAACCGGCTACCAGCGCGATCCCGATAAAAAAGTAGATATGAAAATTAACCCATAGAAGCTGTAAGGGGCTCAGCCAGAAAATTCTTTTTCTCTCGGGATGCTTTTCTAAATCAAACAACAAGTAGAGAAAAATGGCGATAAAAAGATAGCTGAACATTTCCGGCCGTATCCTGTTGCGGCCTGCCAGGATTAAAATAGTCGGCAATGAAAACGCCGCCACCAGCCAAAAATCGGCCTTTTTCATGACCGCCAGAAAAAGAATAGTGAAAGCGGAAAGTAAGATAAGTGTTTTGAAAATAGTCAGGCCGCTAAAACCAAATACTGCCGTTACAAAGTAAAACGTTACGCTGGACAGCCATCGCGCGTTGACGAAAGGATAGTCTGTCTCAACGTAAGAATAAATATTCCGCTTAAACACATTCTTCGTCTCCCAAATTATTTTCCCGTCCGAAATATAAAGACCGGCATCGTTGTCCATATGTGTCGGTTGTATTTTAACAACCAAAAAAGAGGCGTAAAAAGCCAGAATAATACTGAAAACTATAATTTTTTTATAATCGCCGTGACTCAAATTCTTCATAAACCATTCGTGAGATCTCGCTTACAACACCCGGCAGTTTATCAAAATCATCTCCGCGGGTCATGACGCATAAAAGATAAGGATTCTTGGGATAATAAACGATCCCACAGTCATGAAATTGTTTCTGCTCGTTGTCTGCAATTTGGCGTTCTCCAAATTTGTGCGCCACCGAAATACCAGAAGGAACACCGGCCACGATACCTTTTATGAAATCCGATTCCGCCAACAACCTAAGCGCTTCTTCGGATGTTTCTGTTTTTGAGAAAAACGATGAATTGTAAAGCTGAATAAATATTGACGCGTAAGATTTTACGCTAAGATTACTTTCTGCAATATCTTCGGGGTCTATGAGGCCAAAACCGCGTATCGTGTCAAAAAACGGTTGGCCGTCTGGATATTGCTTATTCAAATACAAAGCAAGGGTAAAAGACGCGTTGTTGTCGGAATATTTAATCATGTGGCTCAATAATTCTCTAACTGAATACGCGATGTTTTCTTGAATTGGGTCTTTTGGCGTGATGCTCTGGTGGATCAAGTCCCCTTCTTTTAATCGGCTGAACTTAAGCGTTTTTTCAAGCAACTCCGGCTTATTTTCCGCAAGAGACAGATAAGTCAGCATTATCGGCACTTTCAATAAACTAGCCGGGGTAAATATAGCATGTTCATTGATGCCAAAAGTTGGACCATTTTCAAGATCCCGAAAATAAATTGAGACCTCTGTAATCTCATCTTCCTTTACTTTTTGCTGAATAAAATCCTCAACCTTGACCTTAAATTCCTTATAGGCATGTTTTTTAACAACAAACGAGTCACCACAGGCTAATTCTTTGTTAATGTATTTAAACCGAGATTGGTTACAAAAAAGATTAATATCAATAATATTAAGTTGGTTTGCCAAAAATCCTCCTCCAAGTAGTAGTAGTAGTAGTAATGGCTTTGAAATTTGAAATCTCATTTTATTTAAACCGACAAGCTTCTACTTTATCCACATTCCGCTTGTGGGGGTTGACATATAATACAGGTTTGCTATACTAGATTTACAAGTGGCTTCGGCCTTACCTCCGCAAGGGGGAGAACAGAAGAAAAGGGCTCTTAAAATAGATCTTTGAGGGCCTTTTTCAGTTCCGTAAAAGCCTGTTTATCCATAAATCCCACCTTCTCGACTAATCGTCGTGTATCAATAATGCGCATCTGTGAAAGCAATGCGGTCGCTTGTCTTCCTTGTACATCTCCAACTGAAATCCGGAGAGGATGTTTTTGTTCTGAGGCAGTTAACGGAAGGATGAGGCAAATATCAGGTCCGAACGCGCGCGCAATAACAACTGGACGAAGAAACAAGCGTTCGCTACCATCTTGTTCAGAGCCCACATTGGCGCCGAGACGACACCACCAAATTTCACGTACCGTATATAATCGGGGTTCTTCGATGTTTGTTTCCTTTTTCACTTTATTCCACCTGTCAAAATCTTTGTTCATGTTTAAATCCGCTATAGTTAATTTTGCCTTAGTCAATTATATTTAATTCTAATTTTTATTCCAGTGATTCAGGGGCAGGTTCGAAAGACGGTTCCGGCTCCGGAGGCGGCTCTGATGTAGATTCGAGTGTGGGACTTAGTGTAGGAGTCGGTGTTGGTTCCGGAGACAGTTCGGGTGTCGGCTCTGACGGTTGTTCTGGTGGCGTTTCTGTTTCTGGGGTTGGCTCCGGCGTTGCTTGACCTGAGGTAGTGTCTTCGACGCTTTGTGTGGGTTCAGTACTTGCTTCTGGTGATGATAACTCAGTAGAATTGGCCGGTGGCGATGAGGTCGGCGTTGGAGTATTTAATAGCGGATTACCAAAAATCTGACTGCATTTACCAGCAGTTGTCACCATGGCTCCATTGGTAATACGCATACAATATGGCTCGCCCGTAGCCGTGTCATAAAATGTGATACCATTCGGTTTTTCTGGACTTCCTAGTTCAATACTTTCCGCAGTCAAAGCGCCGTTAAAGAATGCGTTTCCAATATCGTCAAAACTAATCACTGGCGGTCCGGTAGCCGATGCCGATGCCAGATTGCTGAAAGTCGTTGAGAATGAACCGGAAGCAATACTAAAGATATTAAACTTACCCCCACTACTTAGTGTCAGCCCCACGTCTCTATCCACCGGTTCAATGGTGTTGACGACCAGCGTATCAGTTAAGACCCGTGGCGAGATAATTTCCAATCCGGCCATCACCCTGTCCGTATAAATTTCAGAGAGAGTTGTTTTGTCTGTAATTTCGTCTTTATGACTTAACATTTGGGCAAGGAGTAAGCGTCCAATATCCACATCGTCTGGAATATCATCCGGATCGACGCCGTATTTTGACAAAACTGCGTTAGTTCTGGCTCCCGTTGAATAGGTAGTTGAAATGAACATCAGTATCTTTCCCTGACCTTCAGGAAACCCTTCCGATTGACTGGCTACACTACCATCAAATTGTCCTGAACTAGATGACGGAAAATCCTCAAGCGCCGAACCGACAACCAGACCAGCTTTGTCTGTTCTTACGGCAACACCGGGAATGTCGGAAGCAGCCAGTAAATCGCCCTTTTTAATGGGGCCTTTTGCTGTTGAAACCTTGACCGGAGCCGTTCCTGATAAGGCAACCGGTTGGGTATCCGATGGCCTCTGTCCATTTAACTCCTGATTCATGATCTGGAAAGGATTAGTGGAAATGACTCCGACAACCCGGTCTTCTGGAGTAGCTTTTTTTAGAACCGAAGTTTTTTGGAGCCCCTTGCCTTCATCATAGCTCGCGTCATTCGGGCCAATTGCCACTACATCTCCCGCTTCCACTCCGTCTTCAACCACGAAATACTCTGCCAAGTCAGACCCGTTCGTTCCTGAAAGAGCCCAAACGATAACCATGCCGCTTGCTCCCGCACCTGCGACACCGGTATTACCCTTAGCTCCTGATCCGCCTCCGCCCGGGATAGTTCCACCAACTCCGGCTGTATTACTCTGCGCATTAGCCGTTCTAGCCAATCCGCCGTCGCCACCTCTTGGAGCTGATCCTCCACTACCTGGGTTCGATGTATTGGTAAGAAGTGGAACACTTTGTCCGTTGCCACCGTTAAGGCCGAAACTGCCATTAAGTCCGGGTCCGCCTCCAATTCCACCAATATTGCCGTTGGCCGAAAGAAGACCAGCGTTGGCCTGTATAGTTGCGCCGCCCGGAAATTGGCTCACATTGCCGGTAGCATTTATGGCTCCGGTTCCGACAACTACGGCAACGTTGGCGCTAACAGTCGTTATACCTGATCTGTATCCTCCTCCGCCGCCGCCAGCCTGGCCTCTGTTAATTGCGAGTCCGTTTCTCCCTCCGCCTCCCGCGCCCCACGCTTCAACATAAACACTATTTACATATGAAGCTCGGACCCATGTACCGTTTGCCGTAAACGCATTTATTGCCTCAATTGCAAATCCCGCATCACCGCCACTACCACTAGTATCTGTACCGCAGGAGAATTTACCGGCGCTAGAGCCAGAGGCAGTCCATAATAATTTGGAACTAGCGGCTGTATCACAGTCGGATAATCCCGCCCCAAAAAAAGCTTGTGAAATAGATGCATATCCCGAAGCCCAAATGTTTCCGGAAACAGAAGCATTGCCATCAAAGTGACTCTTGCCGTCAACTTCTAATCTTCCGGTAATTAAAAGATCATTAGCCGAAGAAAGGAATGATGAGGTGGTAGTGTTGGTCCCGAATCGATTATAAGCAGCGCTGGCAAAACCATTAACTTGAATAGTGTTACCTACTATTAGATAGGAAGCACTGGCCGTGCCTTGAACTTCAAACAGAGTTGAAGGAGCTTGGCCGTAACGGGAAAGGCCGAAGAAGTAACCGTCGGTTTTAATGTTGAAATTAGCGTCTAGGGAAGGGTTGTTGACTATGGCGCCGAAGCCGATGGAGTTTGAAGCGACGCCGGAACTGGTGTCGTCCAGTTCCCAGGTTAAGGTGCCGGCTGAATCGGTGGTTAAGACATAGTTGTCGGAGCCGTCAGCCGAAGGCCAGGTGTAAGTGACTTTGTTTAAAGTGGTGGCGCCGGAAATGCTGGCCGTGCCGCCGACTTCAAAGCGGGTATTAGTTTCTCCTCCGGCATTAATACCCAGATTGCCGGCGGTGATTTCAAAACCGGTGGAGGAAGAAGCCCCAGCCGAGATAGTCATTAAGCCGTTAAAGGTAGCGGCGTCGGTGACGACTAAGTTGCCGGCTGAATCAATGGTGACATCGCCGGAGGTAGTGCCGATGGTTGAACCATCTAAGGTGAGGGAGTCAATGGTTAAGACGCCGGAGTCGGATAAGGTGAAGAAGGTTGAACCGTTGTCCTGGACGATGAAGTCGCCGGTGCCGCCTAAGTTGATGCTGAAATTGCCGGTGCCCAGTGAAGCCGAGGCAAAGGAAGATATTTCCAGTCCCCCGTCAAAGGAAGCGCTGGAGTCTACTTCCAGATAACCGCTGATGAAGAGATCGTTGGCGGCCGATAAGCCATGGTTAGTCGTCCCCGTCCCGAACCTTGAATAAGCCGCGCTTGAGAATCCTCCGACCTGCAGTGTGTTACCCGTGAGGAGATAGGAAGCACTGGCCGTGCCTTGAACTTCAAACAGAGTTGAAGGAGCTTGGCCGTAACGGGAAAGGCCGAAGAAGTAACCGTCGGTTTTAATGTTGAAATTAGCGTCTAAGGAAGGGTTGTTGACTATGGCGCCGAAGCCGATGGAGTTTGAAGCGACGCC
>Ga0209542_10000626_pt1 | contig 85073 bp, 83 predicted proteins | sample RifCSPhighO2_01_FD_184028 | JGI IMG/M metagenome (GOLD analysis project Ga0209542, IMG submission 184028) | Soil microbial communities from Rifle, Colorado - Rifle CSP2_plank highO2_0.1 (SPAdes) (version 2) | ecosystem: Environmental > Terrestrial > Deep subsurface > Rock core/Sediment ...
TTGAAACGCCATTCAAATATTGTTTAACTATCCAAACTCTTTTCTTAAAAGTTAGTTCATACATAGAGCCTCACCAAAGTGAGGCATTATAAGCGAACTAATAACGGGATAGTACAGAATAAAAGTCGACTAAAATTATGTTAATGACTATAATTATTACCCCTCCAGTTAACATTTTTTTTTGGCAGCTTAGTCAATACCTTTTTAAATTTCCATTCATTTACCCTGATAAAGAGGCTGATAATGTCAAACTATAACGTGCTGTGCATAGGTTCAGCAACCGTAGATAATTTCTTAGTTATAGGCCAGCCTTTATCTTCAGTTAAGATTGGAGACAAAATTTTAGTCAATTCCTCAGAAATTCATTCTGGCGGGGGAGCTACCAATTCTGCAGCCGCTTTGGCTAAGATGGGGCTGAAAGTTAAAATGCTAACTAAACTTGGTCCTGATGCTGGTGCGGAGTTAATCCTAAATGAACTTAAGAAATATAAAGTTAAAAATATCTGCCTGCGAAGAAGTAAACATAGCACCGATTCAGCTACTATAATCTCTTCTACTCAGGAAAAAGACCGGATAATTTATGTTAATAAGGGTGCTTCCGAGGATTTGACTCTAACTGATTGTCCTAAAAACCAGCTGAAGGTTGATTGGATTTATTTGGGAAGTTTGCTGGGAAAATCCTTCCAGGCGGGAAAACAAATCGCGGCTTATGCCGCTGGAAAAAAAATAAGTTTGTTATTTAACCCCTCTCTTTATTTGGCTAAAAAGGGAAAGAAGATTTTATCCTCAATTCTTAAATCAACTACTATTTTAATCCTCAATCACGAGGAAGCCCTATCCTTGACGGGTATTAAAGATACCAGTTCTACCCCTTCACTAGGTTCATTCAATTTTTCCTTAAACTTATTGTTATCGCTTCATTCTTTGGGCCCTAGAAGTGTTATCATAACTGATGGCAAGAATAAATTATATGCTTATAATTGTGGTAATGTATATTGGTTAAACCCGCCTGCAGTTAAGGTGGTGCATACTGCCGGTGCCGGCGACGCTTTCAATTCTGGCTTACTGGCCGCCATAATCAAAGGTTACTCTTTTGCTGACGCCCTGCGAATCGGGCAAGCTAATGCTTCTTCTATTATTCAGCATTTGGGAACTAAAAATAAGCTTCTCACCGAGAGAGAGGCGCTCCAATTTATACGGCATCATAAAATTAAAGTTGAAGTTAAAGCGGTTGTTAGGGATGAACCCGGCCGCGGAGGATTTAAATGAGATCTAAACAATTTTCATTATCATCCTGGCCCCAGTTGCTGCATCTTTTGCCGCGGATTATTTCGGTGGTGGTATTGGTGGAAGTGTTAGTTTTGATAATCGTGCTTCAATTCCATCTAATTTTGGGAGTACTCTCTTGGGTAATGTTGTTATTAATAACCCTTGTAGCCTGGAAAGACCATCCTTTAGGCGGGGCTTTATTCTTGCTGGCCTCCGCTGGCGCAGCCGTATCGGCTATGATTTCTAAAGTATTTTACCTCAACTGGACTTTAGTTTTACCCTTGCTGGCCACAGGAGTGTTATATATAACTCATCATTTACATCATAAGCCTAAAGATCGTCACCCTTGGCTAGGAAAAAATTAAGGGTATAATTAATTGGAGGAAAATTAATGTTCGCGGATACTAAAAAAATATTGCATCAAGCTTATCAAGGTAAATATGCAGTTGGGCACTTTAATATTAATAACCTGGAAATTTTGCAGGGAGTGGTTCAAGCCGGGGTTAAACTTCGTTCACCCATCATTTTAGCCACTTCCGAAGGTTCAATTAAATATGCTGGGATGGACTATTTATATCAGCTGGCGGAAACCGCTTCTCATTTAAATAAAATCCCTATTGCTCTTCACTTAGATCACGGGCAAGATTTGGAAGTAATTAAAAAAGCAATTAACCTGGGTTATTCCTCAATAATGGTAGATGGATCCAAGCTGGATTTGAAGAAAAATATCCGGTTAACTAAAACTGTGGTCCAATTAGCTCAGAAGAAAGGCCTTTCCGTGGAAGCGGAATTAGGCACTATTGGCGGGGCTGAAGATTTAGTCTCGGCTAAGAAAATAATTTATACTGATCCGGAAGCTGCCCGGGAATTTGTGGAATTGACCGGCTGTGATTTTTTAGCGGTGGCTATCGGAACTTCCCATGGGGCTTACAAGTTTAAAGGTACCGGAAAATTGAGGCTGGATTTGTTGAAAAAAATAAAAGACCGGGTAAAAATCCCCTTAGTATTGCATGGAGCTTCAGGCGTTCCCCGATCTATAGTAAAGACTGCCGCCAATTATGGAGCTAAATTAAGTGGTGTTCAAGGGATAAATGATTCCCAATTAAAATTGGCTATCCAAAATGGAATAACTAAAATTAATACCGATACTGATTTAAGGTTAGCCTTTGATGCTGCGGTTAGAAAGTTTGTGAAAACCAAACCGGGCGATTTTGATCCTCGGCATATTCTTGGTCCAGCTAGAGAAGCTATCCAAAAAGTAGCCGAAGAAAGAATAAAACTTTTTGGGTCGGTAAGAAAAGCTTAAATAAGATTTGATTTTGAAGGCTAGTGATGTTAAATCACTCCTTGTTTGGGTCAGCGTATCAGCTAATGGTTTATCCTAACTATATTTGGGAAATAAAAAATTGGGACAATTTAAATTATCCCTCCTTGGAAAAAAGTTTGTTGGGGAGTTTATTGGCCATTGATCCCGAGTTTAGAAGTTATGCCGAATCAGCAGACAGATATATTAAAAGGATGATAAAGAGAGGTCAGGCTTTTAAGCAGGAGAAAACATTAATAGTTGGGCTGAAAAATATATTTTTAAATTTTTATATCTCCAAGCTTGAGACTGGTAAGATCAACCCTAATAAGGTGCATTCTGAATTAGAAACCAAGATTGATTTTTACCATCTGTTTTATAACGGCTGGAAAAATCGGGAAGATGATAGTCCAAATTTAACCGGTGAATGGGTTCATAAACCAACTTATGTGTTGTTTAAATAAAGATTAAGGCGATATTTTTTCCGGATTCAACACCGTACGTATTAAGTCTTGGTCTTTTTGCCATCGTTTTACACTTCTTAAGGCGAATCGATGCTAAAGACTAAAGAGAAGTTTGCATAATTAAATTATTTATCCGCAAACTTCTCTAAAGAAGACTTGATACGTACTCAACACCCAAACATTAAAATATTGTAAAAATTATCTGCCTTTAGTGATTGGTAATGGTTAAAAAAATAATCAAAGAAATTTTTATCGGTTCAGACCATGCTGGATTTAGGCTTAAGCATAAAATTAATGCTTATTTAGACCGCCATAAAATACCTTACCACGATTTAGGTAATTTGATATTTGATCTTAACGATGATTATCCTGATTACGCCGCCCAGGTAGCTAGAGCGGTCGTTAAGAACAAATCCCGGGGTATTCTAATCTGTGGCTCAGCGGAAGGAGTATGCCTTGCGGCCAATAAGATTAGGGGAGCCAGAGCGGTTAATCCTGACAGTTTGATCCGGGTTAAAATGGCGCGGGAACATTTGGATGCCAACATTCTTTGTCTAGCCGGCGGCGGTTCGAGACACAAACAGCCCGCTGTACCTATATCTAAGGCCACAAAAATGATTGCGGTCTTTCTATCTACTTCTTTCTCCCACGCATCCAGGCATATACGGAGAATTAACAAAATTAAAAAATTAGAACTTGCTGGGGCAGGAATAAGCACTGCTGGGCTTCGCAATACCTCCCGCTGATAAGTTAACAGGGTCAAACAGAGCAATATAAATATAGTATTTCAACTTAATAATCCGAAACAGGAGTATAAACCAAATGATCTATCCTTCAATAATGGCTCGGAACCAGAAAGAATTAGACTTGCTGCTTAAAAAATTTTCTAAACCAAATTCAAAATTTAACCCCCGCAAATTTCACTTAGACCTTGCTGATGGTAAATTTGTTAACAACAATTCCTTAAATTTTAATTTTAAATTGCCTTCCCAATTCAAATATCAGGCCCATTTAATGATCGAAGATCCCGACCATTGGATTCAGGATTTAAATCCTAACTCTCTAAAATTAATTGATACTTTAATCTTCCATCCGGAAACTTCTAAGAATATAACTAGGACTATAACTAGAATAAAATTAAGCGGAAAGAAAGTAGGTTTAGCTCTAAATCCGGAAGTAAAAGTTGCTGCGGTCTCAAAGTATCTCTCTCAAGTAGATGTGGTGTTAATTTTGACTGTTAAACCTGGGTTTTATGGATCTAAATTTAAGATTGCGCCTCTAAAAAAAATTAAGCTAATCCAGAAACTAAATCCTAAACTTAAAGTTATAGTTGATGGAGGCATGACTCCAGAAACGGTTGGTTATGCAGTTGAAGCGGGAGCGGACGATATTGTGTCCGGCAGCTTTTTATCTAAGTCGAGAGATCCCCGCCAGGCCATTAAAGAGTTGGTTAGTGCTATAAAATCTAGGGTGCTGTCCTAAGTGTTTGTGGTCACCCCTTAAGATGAGCGGGACGTCTTAAAAATGTATGAGTTTCGAGCCGGTGGGTTGCCCCCTACGGGGTGGCTCGATTATGATTATATCTCCTAAGAGCGAATGGTGTAACCACAAAATTAGATTTAGGACAGCACCAAATCATAGCAAAATTATTTAAACTCAAACCCTGTTTTTGTAATTATGGATTTACAGCTGGCTAAGGGAGTAAATGACGTACCTCCGGAAGAAAAAATTGTACAAGATAAAATAGTTAATACTATTAAGGAAACTTTTGAAATTTATGGTTTTGCACCTTTGGAAACTCCTATCCTTGAACGCTACGAAACTTTATCCGCTAAATTTGGGGCGGGGGCCGGCAGCGACGCTTTAAAAGAAACTTTTAAACTTACTGATCAGGGAAATCGAAATCTGGGGCTGAGATTCGAGCTAACTACTTCTCTGGGCCGTTACATGGCTATGAATCCTAACCTCAAGCTGCCGTTTAAAAGATACGAAGTTGGTCCGGTATTTAGGGATGGACCAATTAAGTTAGGTCGATCCCGTCAATTTTGGCAGTGTGATGCAGATATTATTGGAACTAAATCTATGCTGGCAGAAGCGGAAATTTTGGCTTTGACTACCAGCATATTTAAGAAATTGAGATTGGAAGTGGTAATTAAAGTAAACAACCGTAAATTGCTTAATGGAATTTTAACCCAGTCCGGAATCAAGAACCCCGAAAAAGCGGTCGAAGCGATAATTATAATTGATAAACTGGATAAAATTGGCCCACGAGAGGCAGCCCAGGAATTAGAAAATAAGGGTTTTTCCCAGAAGATTATCCAGGCTTTGTTTAACTTACTGCCCGAGAATGCCACTTTGAAAGATCTAACTCCTATATTGACCGATCCCGAAGGGAAAGAAGGGCTGCAGGAGCTGGAAGAATTATTTTCTTATCTCCGATCTATGAAGTTAGATTCTGTTAAATTTGATGTTTCTTTGGCCCGAGGGTTAGGATATTATACTGGTACGGTGTATGAAGTGGTGCTTCCTGCCGGACCCATTAGTTCTTCCTTAGCTGGTGGAGGACGCTGGGACAAAATGATTGGAAAATTTAGGGGTGGGGAAGGGGAAGTTCCAGCCGTGGGAATTGCGTTGGGTCTAGTTCCAATAATGGAGGTTATGAAAACTAAATTAAAATTAACGGTTTCCACTCCGGCCGTGGTTTATGTAATCCCCATCAGTGCTGAGATAGATTTCCTACCCCTAGTTCAGCAGCTTAGGGATAAGGGAATTAAGACTAGTTTTTCTTTAGGGAAAAAGGGAGTAAGCAAGAATTTAGAATATGCCAGTTCTTTGGGCATACCTTATGTGATTATTGTGGGCGAACGGGAGATAAAAGAGAACAAAGTCCTGCTTCGTGATATGGATAGCGGGATGGAAAGCCAGCTTTCTCTGAGCGAAGCTATTAAACGGCTGAATAAAAGTGGGTTAAATAAACAGGAATTAATTGGGAATTAATTAAATAACTTTATTAAATAACTGGGATAATATTAAATTAAACTAACCTTAAAAGAAAATGAAACTATCTCTTAAATCAATTTCCTCCAAACCATTAGGTATAATCTTGATCCTGGTAATACTCTTAAACTTCATCCTGTTTGCTTTTACTATCATTAACTGGATTGTTTTTGTAGTTGTTTTGGGAATAAGTTATATTTTAATGAAGAAGTTAGTGCCTAAAATTAAAACTAATTAAAAGTAGATTAAAACTGACTGAAAGTAACTGATTAAAAATAAGGTCCGTGAATATAATAAATAACATCTGTTAGTTTCGTTTTCCGCTGCGAAGTCCGGAAAACCTGCGTCCGCAGAGTTTTTTCGGGGGCGTTCCATCGAGCGAACACAGTGAGCAATCTAAAACATACATCAAGGGGCACACTCGTTATTTTACATATTTAATCGAGGAAATCGGTTATTGCTATTCGCAGGGGTTCGGGGGCGAAGAAGAGCAGACTATTTATCTCTTTTAGGCGGGAATAAAATGCAAAGCTTTTTATAGTTAAATCCTATTTTTAGGATAAATCAAACCTAAAAAAAGAAAATGTTAAAAAAATCATATAAAGTCTTGGATGTCTTTGTAAGCAATCCGACTATTACTTATCTGTTTAATGATGTCAAAGAATATATTGAAAGTAAGTCCGAAAGTTATACTTACAACTCTCTTAAGTCTTTTGTAAAGGAAGGGATACTAACTAAAGACAAAAGGGGGGGAGTTACGATTTACAAAATCGCAGATTCCCCTAAAGCAATTTCGTTCTTATCAATCGCTGCTGAATATAAAGCATGGAATAGAAATGGCATTCCTATTGATAATATAATCGAAATCATCAAAAAAGCAAGAATCAATTTTTTAACTTTATTAATAACAGGAAGTTATGTTAAAGGGAAGCAAACGGCAAAATCCGATCTTGATGTTGTTTTAATTGTTCCAAATGATGTTAAGAAAGTCACAGCAAGATTAAAACAATTTTGTGAACTGAGTATTCCAGAAATACATTTGTATGTATTTACAGATGATGAATTCAAGCAGATGCTACTAGATGAAAAACACAATTATGGAAAGGAAATTGTTAAAAACAATCTTGTTTTCTTTGGAGCAGAAGCTTATTATAAAATAATGTTTGAGGCAATGAAAAATGGGTTCACTTATTGATGTATATTTGGATAGATCAAATAATGAGATTATGATAGCAGAATCTCTAAAGAGATTAACTGAACAGGAAGGAGATAAAGAGAATTTTGATCTTCCAGAGGATATCAGCTTTTATAGTGCTGTTATTTCTCATTCTTATTATGCAATATTTTATGCAGCAAAAGCTCTTCTTTTAACCAAGAAAATTGATACAAAAGCACCAGAAGTTCATAAGAAAACATTTGAAGAATTTAAGAAAAATTTTGTTGATACTAATGAGTTAGATATTAATTTTTTGAAGATATACAGAAAAATGATAGTCAGAGCCGATGAACTGTTACAAATATTCAAAGATGAGAAGTGGAAGCGTGGTCATTTTACATATCAAACCATACCTCAAGCAAACAAAGAGCCTGCTGAAGATTCATTAAAGAATGCAAAGTTTTTCGTCTCAAACATAATGAGGGTTGTAAAAGAAGCAAAAAAGTGATGTCTCTTTAAAGCGGGAAGAAAATGTCCAAACTATTAAAGCAAAAACTGCAAGAGATTGGATAAAAATTTGGAGAATCATTTGATTAAAGGGGCTTTAATTCGTAAACCATACATTCTAAAGTCCAATCTCTTGATTTAACAACACTAAAACGTTCCCTTTTTGGAATTTCTATTTGATAACCTGCTCTTTCTGCTTCTTCTTTTATAATGTCGTGTCTAGAAAATTCTCCTGCTCCCAAAATTACTTTACCTTGTGGAGTAAGATAATTTTTTGCTTCACGAATAAATTGTCTTAAAAATTTATATCCCGGATCAAGTCCTGCTCTTAACTGATTAATTTTTTCAGGAGTTATATCCCCTTCTCTTCCCCTCTCCTTTAGAACTTCTTCTATATCTCTATCTGGACAATTCCAGGGAAATGCCCAAAAAATATAATCAAATTTTTCATCTTTCCCAATAGGTTCAAATAAACTCCCTTTTCTTACATCAAAATAATCCGGAGCACAACAATGACTTAAGTAATACTGTCCAGCGTTCATTTGGCAATTTTTAACTGCCATGGGGCTTATATCTGTAGCCACAACTTTTTTGGGTTTACCGTGCAATGCACAATATATAGCCACAACACCCGTTCCTGTTCCGATTTCTAATAAAGATTTTCCTTCAAGTTTATCATCTTCACAAAACCATTTTGGCCACATCATACTTACATTAATATGATCTGGAGAGTAAACAAATTTTTTTATTAAAAAATGAGGCAGTCCAGGCAAGTCTTTCCAATACCTATCACTGTCTTTAAATCTTGGGTCTTTTTCTTGTTCATCATACATCGCGATAGTCGAATCCAACATTTGTTTATGATATTTATCCATTTTATTTGTCTCCTAAAATTTTATACTTGCTCCAACTAAATAAGTGGCTAAGTCTTTGTCAAAATTTTGGATTTCCGCTCTTCCGAATAAAGACAAATTGTCTGTAATTCTTTTGTTTAATTGTAATTCTGTAAAATACGAAGGTTTTTCTCCATTTGTAAAAGTACAATCTTGCAAGACTTCTACTGAAAAACCTTTTCTTAAAGGTCTTCCATAAAACATTGTTAAATTTAAAGCATCTTGATTCGCACTTAAATCAGTATAACCATATCCTCCCAACTTTCTTGCTAAATCAGTATATCTCACTCCGAATTTTGTATCAAATATTTCTTCACTATTTGCCTTTGTATCTACTAATAATTTTAATGGAAAATCCTTTTTACCAATCATAAATCTATTTCTTCCAAAATATGTGTCTGAGTCCCAATCGTTCATCTCATTTAATCCTTGGTATCCTAAAGAAAAATCTCCAATATCCAGAGAAACATCCGAAAGTAATCTATTCCTTACAGGCCTATCTCCTTCTGGAGTCCTTTCCGTTACAACTGCTGTTTCTAAGGCATTATATCAAAATTAACTTTTGGTTCTTCTGCTCTTACAGGAGTAGCATATAATCCTAATGCTAAAGTTACTGCTAAAAGAGTTTTCTTTATTGTTTGTGATATTTTTTTCATTTTGATTTTTTCTGTAGCGTTTTACTACTCTTTAATTAATAATGGTAGAAAACAATAACATTTAAATATTCCCTACTATTTATATATAGTAGTATTGGTAAAGAATTTCAAGAAATTTTAGCGAAAATTGATCTTACAAATCAAGAATCAAAAGTTTATTTAGCATTGCTTACTTTGCAAGAAGCACAAACGGGTAGATTGTGTAAAGAAACTAAGATAGCAAGCTCAAACATTTATAATATCCTTGACTCATTAATTAAAAAAGGATTAGTAAACTTTCGCATACAAAACAACATCAAGGTATTTATGTCTTCCAATCCCGAAGTTCTTAATGACTTATTTTTAGAGAAGCAAAAAAGTATTGAAACCGAAAGACAACAGATACAAAGTTTGGTTAAAAAATTAAAAACCCAAAAAATTCAAGAAGAACCTCAATCAAACTATAAATATTATGAGGGGATTTCTGGAATTAAAGGGATGTGGCACGAAATTAACTCCCAATTAAATAAGAATAGCGAGGAAAGAATATATGGTGCTAAAAAAGAGGGTTATAAAATGCTAGTTGGTTTTTATAATGAACATCACAAAATAAGAAATAAGCTTGACGTTAAGGCAAAAATACTTTTTCCCATAGAAGATAAAGAACTGGCCGATAAGAGAAAAGATAAAAATACTGAAGTTAAGTTTAATAGTTTAAAAAATGAAGCTGAGTGGGGTGTAGTTGACGATGTGGTTTATATTCAACATAATTTAACAAAAAATCCAAGAGGATTTCTGATTAAAGATAAAGTTTTTTCAGAAACATTTAAGCAAGTTTTTGAGCAGATTTGGAAAACAGCCAAGAGTAGTTAAGTCAGCCCCCCATAATAAATCCGAGCAAACGAATGTTTGCGTATCTGTGGCGTAGCCAGACATAGTGTCCGAAGGACTGGGGGGAGTTCCTATTTTGTTTTTCACATTCCAAGGCGGGGCGTTTCTTCCAAAGACTACTTTACAGTGATAAATTGCGAAAGCTTTATAAATAAGTGTTCATTTTAGCTCTTAAAATGACATTAGAAAACGTTACAGGAAATTTATTGGCTTACAAAGGATTAGAGCCAGGCAAATTTCAGCATGTTGACCAGCTTACTACTGAGCGAAGAACCAATCATGGATTAAGAAATCAATATTTTTATACTGCTGATGGAGAATTATATACTGTTCAAGAAAGAAATCATTTATGGGTTATTACTCGTGAACCACAAAATTTAATCTTAGAAAATATTGACGAAGCATACAGGCAACTAACAAGACAAGGAAACTATTTTCCGGATACTGAAGCTGCTCAAGCTTCTTTAAAGCATAAAGACAGTGTTGTTGTTGAGCTAAAAGGATTAAAACTTAAAAAAGATAGTGATCAATATGGTCATTTTGTGGTTGATCCTAAAGCAGTAAAGAAGTTAAATTCTGAGCAAAGAAAAGCTGCTCAACGTATCTATGGTCCCGATGAGGAAAATTTTGGCCTAAACATGAAGATGTTTGCAGAAGCAGGAAAAAATCCCTGCGTTTTCGTATTAATGCCTGATTATATACAAGGTACTTTAAGAAGTAATGATAAAAAATTCGTTGGGCGGGCTTCGTGGCTGAATATTTTCGGCAGCAATTCCAATTTCAATGCCAATGATCGTATCGTGAACAATCGTGGCGCCCTGCGTGGGGTACGTTGTGTTATCGCCGAAGGCGACGCGCCCGAAAATGAGGTTCCACATGCTCCACAGGAAACGGAAAGAGTAAGAAGCCCGACTATGGAAGAAATCTTGGCAGTATCTCGAACACATGTTCCCGAATTTGGTTGGGAGCGATTCCAAGCTGAAATTGGAAAGTTATATAAACAGTAATTTTTTCTTCATTCTTGTCTCGGCATTACTCTGTGTAATGCGGAGTAGAGCTGGACTACACGCTCTTATGCTATGGCGTTTGGCGACAACGTTATGAAATGTTCAGTTTAGACTTGCTCTAACGCTGATAAGACAACCGTGACACAATACTTTCGAGTATTACGGTTGAAACGGTGGTGAAGAATGGGCATCAAGAGCTATGACGTTGGGCGGGCTTCGTGGCTGAATAATTTCAACAACAATTCCAATTTCAATGCCAATGATCGTAACGTAAACAATCATAACGCCCTGCGTGGAATAGCCCACTATAATGCTGAGACACTTCTTTTGAAACCTTGCGACCTCTGGCAAGAATTATGCAGCGTTCAGAATCTGGAATTAGCCTACAAGAAGGCAAGAAACCACAAGACATTAAGGCCAGGCGTTCTTGAATTTGAGGAAAAGCTCGCTGAAAATCTTGATGTGTTGAGAACAGAACTTCTTTTTCATTTATACAAACCACGACCATTAAAGATGTTTATTCTGCGAGATCCAAAGACCAGAAAAATAAGCAAATCAGATTTTCGTGATAGAGTTATCCATCATGCACTATGCAATATCATTGAGCCACTCTTTGAGAGAATGTTTATCCATGATTCTTATGCCAACCGCGAAGGAAAAGGAACACTCAAAGCCATTCAACGTTTTGAGTATTTCCGCAAAAAGCTTTCCCAGAACAATACTTCTCAAGTGTTTATCCTGAAATCAGATATTCGCCATTATTTTGATGAAGTTGATCATGCAATTCTGTTAAAAATCATCGGGAAAAGGATTAATGACCCAAAAGTATTATGGCTCATACGAAGAGTCCTGGGTAATTATTCCACCAGCGAAGGAAAAGGCATGCCATTGGGAAATCTGACATCCCAATTTTTCGCTAATGTGTATTTGAATGAGTTAGATCAATTTGTCAAGCACAAGTTGAAGGCGAAAAATTACATTCGTTATGTGGATGATTTTGTAATCTTGCACAATTCAGGGGAAAATTTAACAGAATGGAAAACTTTAATTGCTGATTTCTTAAGGGAAGAATTATTGTTAGACTTGCATCCAGACAAGACAAAGATAATCTTATCTGATCATGGTGCAGATTTTTTAGGTTTAAAGCTTTTCCCATATCACAGAATAATGAAGAAAAGGAATGTTCGTTCATTTAAAAGAAAGTTGAAATTAATCTGTGAGAAATTTGATAATGGCGAGATAATGTATGATGAGGTTTATGGTTTTCTGGAGGGTTGGATTGCGTATGCAAAGAATGCAGATACTTATAATCTGAGAAAGAAGATAATAGGTGATATTGAGGATAAGTTTCAAAGTGAAGTGTCTACAAAGGGATACAATAGAATTCACAAGAAGTAGAACGCCCCGCCACATCCATTTTTAATGTTGTTTTTAGGAACTCTCCGTAGGATTAGAACTCCCCCATTATTTTTTAGAACTTAAACACAATTGAAACTAACACCTAATAAGTCCATGTCATTTACTATCTAGTGAGTGAAATTAGTATGCATTAATTAAGTTGCTCACTAATACTTATATCAAATTAAACTCTATCCTAAGTGATAACTAATTACCAGCTATCTTTCTCATCTCGAGTATAAACCAGCGGCTTATCTTGGACAATCATCGAATGTTCAAACTGACTAACCATTCCTCCCGACACTTCCACTAACGGCGGGTAATCTTTAATTATTCCCGATTGTTCCAATTCTCGCATTCCTAGGGCGGCAGATCCTTTACCTAATTTACGGGTTAGCCATCGGGTAGTGAATGGCAGTCCTTGCTGCGATTTTACCAAGTCTAATATTTTTTTAGCATAAGGTGAACGGACACCTTTTTCTTTTTCAACCATAAAGATGGTAGATCGTCCTTTTTCTTTGATCAAACCTTGTCCCGGCGTTACAAAGGGTTCAATTGCAATTTGCCATCCCGATTTTAATTCCGTCTTATCCTTATTATTAAATGCAGGGATAGATGTCCCTCCGTGGACTTTATACCGGCCGATGGTATGGCCTGACAAATTTTTAATGGTGGTAAATCCCAGCGCTTCCGCTTCCGAGAATTGAGCTTCTCCCAATTCCCACAATTGTACCCCCGGCCGCACTATTTTGATGGCTGCTTTTAAAGCGTTCTGAGCAGCTTTAATTAAATCTTTATACTGTTCCGATTTACCTACTTCCACAGTCATGGCATTGTCCGCCAAATAGCCGTCTAAGTGAACTCCAATATCTATTTTTATTAAATCTCCTTCCTTGGACACTGAACTATCATCTTCCAAGGGGCAGAAATGAGCCGCAGTTTCATTGACCGCCATTTGAGCCCAGGCGATTTGTCCGCCTAAACTTAATATTTTGTTTTCACAATAATCCATCACTTCCAGAAATGAGGTTCCGGGGACGGCTAACTTTTTAGCTCCTTCCCGTCTTACTTGGGACGCTATCTGCCCGGCAGTTACAATTTTTTGCAGGATTTCTTTATCCATAATCTGCTAATTGGAGATAGCGTATATAAACTTTTACAAACATTTTTATATTTATAATAGTTATAGGTGTAAGATGAGATTTAAATTAACCCTGGCGGCTATTTTACTTTTGCTTATCCTAAGTTCTATGGTTTTAGCCAAGGGTTCTTCTTCCTATGGCAACACTAATCCAGTGGAAGAAAACTGTGAAGATAAATCAGTCTTAGCCGAACGTTTGCAATGCCGCTTAGAGAAGCAGAGCAGTACTGATATTCCGGAAGCCTGCTTAGATTTAACCATTCAGGATAAATGTATGGATTTTTATGACGCTGCAGCTTACTGCTATGATTTGCCTAATAAGGATAAAGATACCTGTTTTAGAAAAGAATCCGGATATGGCGTAGATAAAACTAATACTCAAGCCCAAAGATTTTATATCAATGCTTTATTATACGAACTGGAAGAATATGTGGAAGATGATTTTGATGCCGGCCGGTTGAGTGCTAAAGAGGCTTCGGTGTTGATAGCTGATATTATTACTATGAAACGGGCTTTGCTTTCTGGCCAACCTTCATCTTTGATTAAAGGCCTGTTGATTAATTACGTCGCCCAGCGGGGGATTGGCAATTAAAAATGATAAAATTAAAATTAAAATTGGTTCCACTAATATTTATTTTGGTAGCAGCTGCTTTGTTGGTGGTAGGCTGTACAATACAGGAATCACCTACTGGACCTACTAAAGTTCAACCTATGCCCGAACCAACCGCAGTTGAACCAGTTTCGGAAGCGGCAGCGGAAGTAATCCCTGAACCGGTGGAAGAATCAATTATTCTAGATTCGGAAGAAGCAGTGGTGGAGCAGTTGAATAAGATATTGAGTTAGAATTAAGGAGAAGTTTATAACAAATCTTGTCATTACAATTTAGGCTTAAAATTATCTTCTGCATGCTTATATTTTTCTAAAGTATCGGTAGGGAACCATTGGCCTTTATGGATAAACGCAATAATTTCTCCTGGTTTTAATTTCTCATAATAATCATATTCAATGGAAAATTGTTCTTGAGGAATTTTTTTTACTCCCTGGGGTTCTAAAACGATTGCCCCGGCGTTAATTAAATTTGAAGGAGCATCTTCTCTCTTTGGTTTTTCTACAAAAGAAATTATCCTCTCTCCTTCTAATTTGGCTACCCCAAAATTTTCCACATCTTCCCTTTCTGTTAAAACCATAGTTACCAATTTTTTATATTTTTGATGAATGCTGTTTAATTCCCGGTAATTTATATCCATCAAATTATCTCCCCACACCACAAAGACAGGTTGGTTTAAGTTTCCTAAAGCCTTCTTGATTGCTCCTCCGGTACCCAGGGGATTTGATTCTAGGGAGTAGCTTATGTGCACTCCCCATTTTTTACCATCTCCAAAATATTCTTGGATGGTCTCCGACTTGTATCCAATTGAAAGAATTATCTTTTTAATCCCCTGCTGAGCCATATTCTTTATAGCGTGCTCAACTATAGGTTGGCCTTTTATGGGAAGCAGCGGTTTGGGGATGTTATAAGTAAGCGGCCTTAGTCTGGTTCCTAAACCTCCGGCGAGGATTATGGCTGTGTCTATCATCTCCATAATTTTAGGTTAGAAATAATTAATTTAAATAGTTATGGAAAAAAGATCTATTCTTGTTTACATCTCTATGACATTTTGAAATACTTGGAAATTGCAAGTTCAATAAAAACAATATCCTAACCAGAACTAAAATAATAAAAAGTGGACAGCTTACCAAGTTTCCCGCGCATTGCAGTACACCCCAGTACGGAGGCATTCTTAATTTCTGTGTTCGAAAAGGGAACAGATGAACCACGCCCCTATGGCCGTCCAAGAAACCAAATAATGGGTCTATTTATAAATATTTCGAGCTATTTTAACTTAATTTAGACAACCACACTTCCATAACTCTTTTAAACATTTTTTCCAGTATTTTGGCTAGGTGATACCATTAAAGCCCTAATTTTAGCCGCCGGATACGCCACCCGATTATACCCCTTGACTGAGAATACGCCTAAACCGCTGCTCCCAGTAGGTGGGAAAGTCCTAATTGACCATATTCTGGACAAAATTGTCCTTATTCCTCAAATTAGTCAGGTGTTTATAGTAACCAATAATCGTTTCTATCCCCAATTTAAGGAGTGGCATTTTAACCATCCCTATAAGGAAAAAATAAGTTTGGTTAATGATGGCACTTCTTCCAATGAAAATCGTCTTGGAGCTGCTGGAGACATCAATTTTGTACTGCAAAATAATCCTTTTGATGACGATCTGCTGGTGATAGCGGGAGATAATTTGTTTGGGTTCTCACTGCTGGACTATCTTAATTTTTTCCAGTCTAAGAGAACAACCACCGTTGCTTTCCATGATCTTAAGGATCCGGCTAAAGTTAAAGATAAATTTGGAGTAGCGGTCTTGGATGGAACTAGGATCATAAAATTTGAAGAGAAACCGGAAAATCCTAGCAGCACCTTGGCTAGTACGGCTTGCTACATTTTCCCCCGCCATTTATTGAATTCGATTAAAGATTATTTATCCCAAGGAAAGCTGGATAATATTGGTGATTTGATTAAATGGATTGCGGCCGGAGATCAAGCCCACGGTTTTGTATTTACTGAACACTGGTTTGATGTGGGCTGTTTTGAATCACTAGCTGAAGCTCAAGAAGTATACCGCTCAAGAGGTATACCTAAATGAAAATTAGTATCTTTGGCACGGGATATGTGGGATTGGTTACTGGAGCCTGTCTGGCTAATTTAGGGCAGGAAGTTAGGTGTATCGATGTGGATGAGGAAAAAATTAATTTAATTAAAACTGGAACCATCCCTTTCTTTGAACCCGGATTAAAAGAAAGGGATGGTCAGAATATGGTTAGGGGAAGATTGAACTTTACTTCCGATCTTAAGCAAGGGGTAGAGTTTGGGGAAGTGATATTCAATTGTGTTGGTACTCCCGGGAATAGGGATGGTTCAGCAAATTTGGATTATGTTTTTTCAGTGGCTGAAATCGTGGGCCGATATGCTACGGGGTATAAAGTTTTAGTTAACAAAAGCACTGTTCCTCCTGGAACCGCTCGTAAATGTTCTGAGGTAATAAATAAAGTTAGAGGTCAATTAAACAATCAAGCTTCATTTTCATCTTCAATAGAAATAGTTTCTAATCCGGAATTTCTTAAAGAAGGCAGCGCCATTTACGACTTTACTCATCCGGATAAGATCATAATTGGAACTCCTAGCGATAAGGCTTATTCTATCGTTGAACAAGTGTATTATGGATTAATCAGGCAATCCAAGCCTCTAAAAACAGATTGGGAAACAGCTGAGATTATTAAGTATGCTAATAATTCTTTTTTAGCGGCTAAAATAAGTTTAATTAACGAGATAGCTAACATCTGCGACTTAATTGGGGCGGATATAAAAGTAGTTGCTAAAGCTATCGGGATGGATTATCGTATTAGCCCTAAGTTCCTAAATGCGGGAATTGGTTATGCGGGCAGCTGTTTTCCTAAAGATATCCGGGCTTTGGTAAATTTAGCGGCTAAGCGGGGGTATGAAGCTAAGTTATTGCAGGAAATTGATTTGTTTAATGAACGGCAGAAAAAAATGCTGCTTTCCAAATTGAAAACAAAATTTCCTAATTTAAAGGATAAAACTGTTGCCTTGTGGGGATTATCCTTCAAACCTAAAACCAGTGATATTAGGGAAGCGGTATCTTTAGTATTGATTGATGAACTTTTAGCTCACGGTGCTAAAGTAAATGTTTACGATCCGATTGCCAATGATGAAGTACGTAAAGTTAAAGGAAATCGGATTAATTATTGCAGCTCGGCCTATGAATCTGCTCGAGACAGTTCGGCCGTCATTTTAGTAACTGAATGGGATGAATTTAGGACGGTGGATTTCAGCCAGATTGGTGGTATCATGGCCCATAAAGTTATTTTTGATGGTCGTAACATTTATGATTCTAAGCTGTTGAAAAATTTAGGATTTGAATATTACGGGGTAGGCCGGTCATGAAAGCCTTGGTCTTAGCGGCGGGATTTGGAACCAGGTTGGAAGACGGAATTAAAACTTATTCTGGACCCTATCAAGAGTGGTTATACTCGAATGTAAGAAACAAGCCCAAGGGATTGATTCCCGTTAACCGCCGGCCGATTATTGATTACCTCTTGGATCAGGCTAATAAAGCCAGCATTTCAGCGGTGAATTTTTATGTGCAAACCAATAATTTATTTCATTCTCAATTTTGTGATTGGGCTAGGGGAAAAAATATACCTCTCCTTAATATTTTTAATAATGGGGTAAACAGCAATGGGGAGCGGAAGGAACAGGTCTTAGATCTGTTTCTGGCTTTAGAAAAGATTGGTTATGCTGAACCGGTAATGGTGTTTGCTTCCGACACTTTGGTATATGATTTCTCTGATAATTTGTTAGATTTGAGTAAGATGGTTGAGGTTTATCAGGCCGCTAAATCTTCCCAGGTAGTAGTTTATTATAAATCCAATCAAGCTTTTAATCATGGAGTTGTAGATCTTGATGACGCCGGAAATTTGCTTAACTTTCGAGAGAAACCAATAGGGGTGGAAAGTGGGTGGGTAAACGCTTCCATTTATTTATTCAGCCCGGAAAAATTAAGGGAGTTAAAGGTAAGAACTGCGGTTAAAAATTATAAAAATCCTTTGGAACAAATTTGGGATGGATTCAAGTCCTTTGCAGCTGCTCGACGAGAGGATATTGGCACGATAGCTGATGTGCTTAAGGCTAATGGATTGGAATGATTATAATAATAGCTAACCTAAAATAAATTTACTAAGATTAACAAAATGACCACCAAAATATTAGTTACCGGAGGATCAGGATACATCGGTTCAAATACCGTTAAGTTACTTCTAGATGTGGGATACGAAGTAATAGTTTGTGATAAAAATAAACTTCCTGAAAATTTAATTAAATCTACCGCTCAAAATAAAAACTTGCAATTCATAGATCTAGATTTAAGCAACTCAGAATCTATTGATAAACTAATGACAGAACAGAAAATAGATTCGGTCATTCATTTCGCCGGATACATCGAAGCGGGTGAATCTATGCGTCATCCGGAAATTTTTTTCCGTAACAATCTGGTTAATGGTCTGAACTTGTTGCAAGCTATGATTAAACACAATATCAAACAAATTATTTTTTCCTCTTCCGCTGCAGTATATAAAGCTAAAGAAAAGCCGTTAACGGAAGAAGACTTAACTGAACCTGCAAATGTTTATGGTGAAACCAAATTAATCTTTGAGAATATTTTAAAATGGTTTGATCAGATTTATGGTTTAAAATATGTTTCCCTGCGTTATTTTAATGCTGCCGGGGCTAGTTCCGGATTAGGTGAAAATCATATTCCAGAAACTCATCTGATTCCTATCCTGCTTCAAAGTTTGCTTCAGGGATCAGAAATTAAAATTTTTGGGACTGATTATAACACTCCTGATGGAACTTGTATCCGGGACTATATCCACGTGCAGGATTTGGCTAAAGCTCATTTGTTATCACTGCAATATTTGTCTCAAGCAGACTCTGCGGAATCCAAGATTTATAATGTGGGGACGGGTGCCGGCCATTCAGTAAAAGAAGTTATACTGGCGGTTGAGCAGGTAACTGGGCAGAGGGTAAAGGCCGTAGAATCACCGCGAAGAAGGGGCGATCCACCTATATTGGTTGCTGATTCAGCTAAGATCAAACGAGAACTAAATTGGATACCTCAACATAATCTTCACAGTATAATCCAGAGTGCTTGGGAATGGCATCGATCCTGTCTGGGAATACAAACATTTAAGTAAACTTCATCTAAAAATATTACCATGACCAAACAAATCTGGATGGGTACTTACTACCGCTGGCTGCTGTTGAAGCGGTTAGGTTTTAGTAAATTAAGCGGTGCTAACTTGTTAGAAATTGGCTGTCATGACGGGTTCATAATTAATCATTTTTGCGGTTCAAAAAAAACCGGGATTGATCTTGAACCGGTTAAGCTATATCCACAAATTAATTATCTTCAAGGAGATTTCTTGGAACACGATTTTAAAGGCCAGGAATTTGATTTGATAATTTCTTTAGAAGTAATGGAACATGTCAAATATCCGGCTAGGTATTTGCAAAATCTGGATAAAATCCTTGCTCCGGGAGGAAAAGCTTTGTTAAGTGTTCCCAGTAAACAGATTAAGATCTTTCCTTATTTGTTTCAATCGTATATTGATAAACGCTGGGGGCATAATTTTCGGCGGGGGTATAGTGTAACCGAACTGCATCAACTTTTGCAGGGCAATCTTTCGGGCCGGAAATATAAGCTGATTGCTTGGAACTGTCCTTTATGGCGGACGATTTATATTCCTCTAAAATTGTTGTGGAATATATCTCCAGCCATGACTAAGCGGGTTTTAGATTTTACGATTACTTTTGACCATAAGTTTAGAAAAGGCCGTAAGGGATTCTTTTATGTGATGATAGGGTAGGTTTGGGCAGGTTTAATTGTGAAATCAAGTGACGTATTCTAGCTCCACAGTTTTAGTTATCGTTACATCATTCCATACTCCATCTACCCCACCAATTTCTTCAACAACCCCAACCCATAGGCCAAGTGGATCACCACTGTAGTTATAGGTATTAAAAAGAACGCCGCTAAATTATTTACTTTAATCGATCCAACAATAGCTTGTATCAGCAGCACTGCCAGATATCCCGCCAATCCGCCTAAAAATAGATAGAATGATTTAAGTGAAATTAAGGAGAATATTCCGCTCAATAATAAAAATACAATAAACACTGAAGGAGCAAAATGGATGAATTCTAACGCTTTGGGAGATGCTTTTATAATATCAAATCTAGCTTGGCCGGATTTATAAGTCTGGTTCCAGAACGATTTTAAGGATATCCTCCGGTAATGCAGCACAAAGGATTCAGGAACAAATTTGATGTCGTACCCGGCATTGCGCATCCGCTGGCACCACTCTTTCTCTTCCCCTCGCCATCTTATTTTTTCGTTATGCATTCCCACTTTATCAACTACATCTCTCCGCACGGCAAAATTACAGCCGGTAACTGAATATTTAGCCAGCCGGGTTTTAGATCCTCTCAACCCTGCCGTTCCTAGGAAAGAAGTCATAGTGTAATCGATACATTGTTTGATCAGCGGTTCATGAGGTGGAGATTTATCTCTTCCTCCAGCGGCTCCAACTTTAGGATTGGCTAGAGCCTGCATTAAATGAGACGGCCAGGAGGGGTAAAAAGTACAATCCCCGTCGCTGAAGACAAACACTTCTCCTTTAGCTATTTTCATCCCCTCATTTCTGGCGCCGGGAACTCCTTTGTTTTGATTGTAAGTAACAACCTTGATGCGCTTATCTTTTTTAGCATACTTACGCATGATTTCTAAAGTGTTGTCGGTTGAGGCATCGTTTACCATTATTAGTTCATAGTTGGTATAATCTAATTTTAGAAGTGAATCTAGGCAGGCTGGCAGGGTCTTGCTTTCATTATAAACACAAATTATTATAGAAATGAGCTTAATTTTAGCGGATGAGATTTTTTTAGTTAATTTAGGCATTTTTCCTAAACTTATATTCTCCGTTTTTAATAGTTTTGGAACTAACCTGATCTATTATTAATTATCTTTATAAACCAATTAGATCCAATTTTAGCCATGTTTGGCCGGATTCATCTATTTTTAACTGCAATATTAGTTAAACCTTTTTTTCAGGTAAAAAATCATTCTTTAATGATCATCGGAACAATTATCCGTCGAATATTAACTTTCATCTTCAAATGCGACTTATCCCCAGTAGCGGTAATACCTTATTCCACCAAATTCCCGCATTATTTAGGGATAGTTATTGGCTCGGCTGCCCTCGGTAAAGGTTGTCGTATCCAGCAGAACGTTACTATTGGCAGTAAATACCCTATCCCCTGGAAGGAAGTTAAATCTCTGCCGGACATAAAATCCATTAGAACTTATTTCCCGGTGATTGGCGATAAGGTGGACATAGGGGCCAATGCCTGTATCTTGGGGCCGATTAAAATTGGTTCTAACTCGGTGATTGGAGCGGGAAGCGTGGTCATAACCGATGTGGAAAGCAATAGTATTTACGCGGGTGTACCGGCCAAGAAAATAAAAGATAGACCGGAAAAGTAAAATGAAACACGGACTGTTGCAAGGAACAGTATTTACTTCCTTTACTCAGTTTGTAACTATTATTTCCAACTATCTAATTCATATTGGATTGGTGCATTTTTTAGGTCCAGAGATTTATGGAACTTTTGGAGTGATCCTTTCCTTAATTTTTATCACTAAGACTGTTTTTATGACCGGACTGCATCGTTCGGTGTCTAAGTATGTTTCCGAATCAGATAACAATCCCCAATCGGTTTTTAAATCAGGAATGAAGCTGCAGATTGTTCTAATAATTTTGGTTATCTTAATTTTTGTATTTTTTTCGGGACAGATAGCTTCAATATTTAATGATCCCGGGTTAAAAAATCTGATAATTTTCTCGGCGATAGTCTATCTGCCTTTTGGGGTATACAACTTAACTGCTTATGGGTTACTTAATGGATTAAGATTGTTTCACCTGCAGGCGGGTTATGAAGCTCTGCATTCAATTTTGCGGATTGGAATAGCTTTTTTGTTAGTTTATTGCGGGTTAGGAATTAGGGGGGCCATAATTTCCTTTGCCATAGCTCCCTTAATTTTGCTGGGATTTATGTGGCTGTCAGTTAAGAAATATTTATCCCCTAAAATTAAACCTATAATTAAACCTATATCTGCCCCATTTAAGGGAATAAACCTGCTAAATTTTTCTCTTCAACTCTCTGGATTTTATGTCATCATGGCTCTGATGATGGAACTGGGTTTATTGTCTGTAAAAAGCATTTTAGGCAGTGATTTATTGACCGGATATTATACTTCTGCCTCAACTTTAGGCAAGATCATAATTTCGATATCTACGGCTCTGCCGTTAACCATCCTTCCTTCCATCTCTTCTGCCTACTCTAAAAAAGATTTTGCTTTAGTGCGGAAATATATCACTCAATCCTTGCGCTATTCTTTATTAATTTTCTTGCCTCTAACTGTTCTGATCAGTACTAATGCCGGGCCAATTTTGAATCTGTTTTACCCGGCTGAATTTATGGCGGCAGCTCAGCCTCTAAGTATCTTAATCTTTGGATTCATGCTGCTTACCTTTTTGATGATGACTGCTTCTTACTTATTTGGAGCGGGGCATAACCTCTGGCCTGCTATAATTTCCTTGGGCGCATTAATAATTTTAGTTATATTAAATTTAAAATTAATTCCGATGAATAGCTCTTATGGTGGCCTAAATGGAGCCGCCTTATCTACCACTCTGGCTAGCTTAATTGGATTGGCGGCCATGTTAGCTTATGCTTATAAGAAATTTAAAATCTTGATGCCGTTAAGTTCATTTTTAAAAATAACTGCGGCTTCATCAATCATTTACTTCTTGGGGCATTATTGGTCCTTTTCGGGATGGTTGTTTTTAATCTCCGCCTTGTTATTGTTCATCTTGTATTTTTTAGTATTAATTATTTTTAAAGAGCTAAAGAAGGAGGATTGGGAGTTGGTTAAATCTTTTAGGGGTAGGAATAAATAAATATTTTTCTATACCAAACCAGAATTTGTGGTTATCATTCAATTTCTTTCAAATATTTTGAAGTGATTTCAGATAAAGATAGTACCTGATTATTGGTGGGATATTTTTGATCTTTCCTAGGAACTAAACCAATACAATACATTCCTCCCCTTTTAGCAGCTTCCATGCCGCTTAGGCCATCTTCTATTACCAAACAATTTTTGGGCTTTACCTTAATTTTTGAAGCTGCTAATAAAAAACTTTCCGGGTCAGGTTTTCCTCTAGAAACCATATCCCCGCTAACAATATATCTAAAATTATTTTTAACTCCCAAAGTTATTAAAACACTTTGTACATAAGTAAGATTTGAGGCCGAAGCAACTGCTAAAGGATAGCCCTGAGAGTACAATTTTTTTATTAATTCTATTGAACCATCAACTGCATCCACCGATTTAGATGCCAATTCCTCCATCTTGGACCATTTTTCAGCCATTAATAGATTTAAATCATATTTAACTTCTTGAGTTCTAAGCAATTCTTCAAAAAATTCGGTAGTTTTAACTCCAGCATACCTTAAGGTAATTTCCTCCGGAGATATACTTACTCTAAATCTACCCAATAATTCAGATTCTACTTGGGCGTGCAATTTTTGAGTATCTGAAATTACTCCATCCATATCAAATATTATCCCTTTAATCATATTCCCGCCATCTCAATCCTTCGCCAGCTCTTCTGAATTCCAGACGTGCTGCCGATTATCTTCCCGTTTAATCATAAATTTATCCATAATTAAACAATCAATCCCTGTGCCCATCATACATTTATAGGCGTCATAAGGAGTGCATACTATTGGTTCTCCTCGAATATTGAACGAGGTATTTATCAGTATGGGTATTCCATTCACCCGGCCGAATTCTTTGATTAGGTCATAATACAATTTATTTTGTTCCCGGCGTACGCTTTGCAGTCTGCCGCTGCCATCAACATGAGTTACCGCCGGAATTTTAGAGTGATATTCTTTCTTAATTGGGTAAACCATCAGCATGAAATCGGTAGGCATCGGAACGGGATCATCGCATTCAAAATATTTTAAGGCGTCATCTTCACACACTACCGGGGCAAAGGGCCGGAATTTTTCTCGATGTTTAACCTTTAAATTCAGGATGGACTGCATTTCTTTATTAGTCGGGTTGGATAAAATACTGCGACTTCCTAAAGCTCTCGGCCCCCATTCCATCCGCCCTTGGAACCAGCCCACAACTTGGTCTGAATTTAGCAATTTAGCTGTAATTTTCACTAGTTCACCCTCATCTTTGAACCGGGAATATTTTATTTTATTTTGATCTAGAAAATTCTTTATTTCCCCAGTTGAATATTCTGGTCCTAGGTAAGCATCAGTCATAACCTCTTTCCGATTATGCCCTAAGATGGTATTATAAGCATAAACCGCGGCACCTATACTTGTACCCCCATCGGTGGCATTAGGCTGGATATAAATCTGTTTAAAGGGTGTATTCCGCAGTATTTTCCCATTGGCCACGCTGTTTAAGGCCACTCCTCCGGCCATAACTAAGTTGTCACAGTTGGTAACTTTATGCAGGTGATTCAGAATTTTAAACATAGCTTCTTCCGTAATCATCTGTAACGCGGCGGCGATATCCTTATGCCGGGCAGTCATCTCTGAATCGCGTTTGGCCGCAGGTCCGCCTAGAAGCTGGCTTAATTTTTTAGAAGGCATCCGATCCTTGGAATGGAACAGAAAATAACTCAAGTCCAGACGGTAGCTTCCATCATCTTTTAAATCTATAACTTGTTTTAGTTTCTTATAGTAAGGGTTGGTGTGTTTATCCATATTTCCATAAGGGGATAGCCCCATGACTTTATACTCTGAATTATTTACACTGAATCCCAGATAAGCAGTAATGGTAGAATATAACAAACCGATGGAATGAGGGAACTTAATTTCTTTCATTAAGTTAATTTCCTTTCCTTGTCCTATACCGTAGGCAGTGGTAGTCCATTCTCCTACTCCGTCAATAGTTAATATGGCCGCTTTTTCAAATGGGCTTACTAAAAATGAACTGGCAGCATGAGCCATATGGTGGTGGACAAACAACACATCACCTCTATATTTAAGCTGCTGGCGCACAGTACGGATTAATCTTAATTTTTCATTAATCCACGAGGGAATCGAGCTCAGGAAAGTCTTAAAACTGCGGGGGAATACTTGCAAATGTTGAGATAGTATCCGTTCAAATTTAAGCAGGGGTTTTTCATAGAAAGCGATATAAGAAATATCTGTTATTTTTATTCCCTGGCTGTTTAAGCAGTATTTAATTGCCTCGATGGGAAAACTATTATCATGCTTTTTACGGGTAAATCGTTCTTCTTCCGCTGCCGCCACAATTTTACCATCTTTTAATAGCGCCGCCGCCGAATCGTGGTAATAGCAGCTTATTCCTAGGATATGCATTTTAGTTCCTCAAAATTGACGATAATATTCTTTTAATGGCCTTTTGGTTAGGTTTAAATCCGACCAGTAAGATTTTTCAGTAGGTTGGAGCTTGGTTTCCAAAAATTGTTTTTTGAATAGTTTGGCTGCCGTTGCCGTCAAGCCTACTCCAATCCCATAAACTAGGGTTAGTAGTACACAATTCACTACTAAGTTAATGGTCTTGCCAAACTCTTTCATTCCGTGCTTAAATCCTGTTCCCAATTCAGTTAAGGGTTTAGTCTGATTTTTCATTTTAATAATCGTTTAAGTATTGCTCCCCACATTATTACGGAAAAAGTGATTATCATGATATTAAAATAACTCCAATTTTGGGGCATCTTGTCCAGCCAGTTCAACACTCCAAACAATATAGTTGTGCCTAAAAAATAGCTGAATGCATAGCCGGCTTTAACCCCATATTTTTCCAGCTTGGTATTAGGTTTAAAGTTGGTTTTGACGTTCATGGTTAAACTTCCATTTAGTTAAGATTTAAGTGGTTTTCTATAATCCGGCCTTGCTATTCAAAACAAAGCATAGATGAATGGCGATACGGCGCTGCTTTGTCCAAAGACGATTAGAATGCCCGCTAGTATTAGAACTACTATAATTGGGGTAAGCCACCAGGCTTTTCTTACCCGCAAAAAATCCCACAATTCACCTAATAGGGATCGGTTGTTACTCATTCCTCAACTTACTTTTAGAGCATATTTAAACTTTTTGCAACAAATGGTCTGTCCACAAAGGTACAGATTTGTATACTAGGGCCAAAGGAGGGGCATTTTTGTCGTCAGACAAAAATTATCGCCCCGTGCCTCAGTATACAAATGTCTTCGATTATGGACAGACCAGCAACAAATAATCCCCCACCCTCCAGCATTTAACTTTTTTCAAACACCAACGTACTAGTCAAATAATCCCTATTTCTTATGAACATGCAATCCACAAAACTTAATGGAGATTTAATTAGAGCCGATAATTTTTTACTCAGCGGGGCATTTAACCAGTTTTCTTTTATCCCTCCTAAATTTCGGGCCAATAAGGCATTAACCCGGCTGTTGTCTTTGAACCCGCTGCGTTGGATATCATACCGCCTAATTTTTTTTAGTTCAAATTCATGCTGGGAAAAAAGGTTTATAACTGACTTATCTGAAGGTATGACTGAATGAAAAGGAGCATGGACCGAAAAAATATGGAATGGATTATTAATCTTGACTGGAAGCATTCGGGAAGCTGAAGGATGGATGGTAATTATCTTAGTACCTGGTTCAGAAATTTTTTCTAGCTGTTGGAAAAAAATAGAATAATCCGGGATATGCTCAAATACGTGGGTAAGGCACACCACTTTAAATTTAATTCCTTCACTCTCAATTAAAGTATTTTTATAGTTCTTATTATAAGGTTCATATCCCCTAACTTTTTTGAATCCGCTTTTGATCAAAGCCTTAATCAAAGCTCCGTTTCCACAACCGTAATCTAAAATGGTATCCTTCTTACTTATTCCGCACTGTTTAAGAAATTTCACCACTCGATTTACTTTTAATTTGGAAATACTGCTGCCTGTTTTATATCCTTCATAATCTGGGCGGCAGAGAGTTATATTATTCAACGAACCACAGGATTGGCAGTGAGAATACTCAAAATAATCTTTCTGGTACCGCAGGGTAGTTCCCCTAAATTTGTAGCTTCCCGTAAAAACATTGTGGCCGCATACTAAACAGTTTAGATTATAATTTGTCATTTTAGTATAGGCTAATTAACCATCAATTTATCGAGCCAATTGAATTTATAATTATTTCTAGATTCAATGTTATAGTCAGTAAAACTAGTGTTTATCAGAACGCCCACTTCCTCTGCCATTCTTTCGGCTATTATTCTATTTCCCTGCTCGGTAATATGGCTCCAATCTATATACAAGGTTTCGGTATGTTCTTTAAATATGCTTGACAGATCAATAATCTCGCTTGAATCAACCGCCTTAGCAGTAATCTGCAGGAAACTTTGCTTCATTTCTTCACTTATTGGATTTTTATGCTCACTTTCGGTTAAATAATCTTTAGTAAATATCGCTGGCTGCCAAAAAAAGATGGATTTAAACCCATATTCTTGTCCTAACAATTTAACTATCCGTGCATTTTCTAGATACAACTCACTAGATTTTTCAGCTAAATTTTCACCTACCGCTGGATATGCACCTTGCTTAACTAATCTTCGGCCGATCCTTTCTAAAATATTATTAAAGTTGGGCATCAATCCTAAGGGGTTAAATTTTTGCCGTAGGTTGAACTCTTTTCTTCGATGGTCTAAATTTTGCGGCCATCCGGCTTCCTGATTTTGATAAGTGGAATAAACTTCGTTGAAACCATCATAAAATATTACTAAATCCGGAACAGTGCCTTTTTTTAATTCCAGTTCCAGCCTAATAACTTCCTGTGTGCTGACATATCCGCTTTCTCCATAATTGGTTATTTTTACTGGAATGTTCTGGCGGCAGAATATTTCTGCTAGACGAGAAGGTATAGTTCCTTCATCTCTAGATCCAGACCCCCACACAGTGGAACCGCCAAAGAAAAATATTCTAATAGTTTCTTCAGTACTTGCCGCTGGACAACTAGGGATAGTTTTACGTAAAGAATTTTCATCCAAGTTGACATACTTACCTTCATAATTTGGTTTCCGCCTGAATCCCAAGTAGGGATAATATTCAAAAATTGAAGCTTCTTGGAACTCCCGGAAATAATCTTCTGCCCAGGGCTGGTCTTTATACATCTCTAAATCTATCCGCTGATCATTGGCTCCTTCAGTTTTTATTAAATAAATGTTTAGTATTAATAATGAACCTAATTCTAACAACAATAATCCAATCATCACCCCGCCCAGTATTTTAGCTAACTTATTTAAGGGTGAGAACCATCGTTTAATTTTTTTCCAAAAAAATTCAAATCTATTCTCGGCAGATTGGCTTTTTTGCTGGTTATGCTCGTTCATGGGAAGAACATCTAATTGCCGTTAATAAAGCGTTTCAACCGTTCCTTAGCTTCTGAATCCGGAATTTGTCTAGGTGGGTGTTTAAAGAAAAAGAAAGAACCGTCTTCTATAGCTCCGGACATTCCTCGATCTAAGGCTAATTTAGCACAGCGGATGGCATCACAAGAAACTCCTGCCGAGTCGGGGGAATCTTCTACCGTTAAATTAATTTCATAATAACAGGGTATCCCGCCCCACATTTCTCCGTTCAAAGTAATCTTGGCTGTTTTTTCATCCATCTGTCCATCTCTCCAGCCATGTCCTTTTTTACGGTATTTCTCATCACTTTCTCCTGGTCCGAAGTAAGCCTGCTGTTCCATGGAATGATTCTCTGGAAGCAGTCCTACCACTGATTCTTGCTTGCTAGCCAACTTATGCCTAAGCCGATTTTCAGCGGTCATGTTCAGGAAATCGGTATTCCCGCCTTGATTGAATTGGGAAGTACTTTTAATCTTTAATCCCCGTTCCAAAGCGGCTTGAATGAGCATCCGGTGGGAATAGGTTGCTCCTAGCTGAGCTTTGATATCGTCGCCTAAAGTTGGCAGGCCGGCCAGCTTGAACTTGTTAGCCCATTCTTGGTCGGAAGTAATAAAACTGGGGATACAGTTTACAAAAGCACAGCCGGCATCAATTGCTGCTTGAGCATAAAATTTAGTGGCGTTTTCTGATCCTACTGGCAAATAGTTTACTAAAACGTGAACTTTATGTTCTTTTAACTTAGCGGCCACATCTACCGGAGTAATATCTGTAGGCATAAAAGTTTGATCCTTATTAAGGTGTTCCAGCATATGGGGGGAAACTCCATCTAACAATGGGCCCATATATACGGGAGCGTTAAGGTATCCGACTTTTTCTCCAATCTGTTTAGTACAATTAGGGTAAGCATAAATTGCTTCGGACATATCTCGTCCAACTTTTCTGGCATCTACATCAAAACCAACCACGGGTTTAATGTGGGTAACATGATATTTTCCTACGTAAGGATTCATTAATCCAACTTCCGTCCTGTTTTTTTGGTAATATTCTATTCCCTGCACTAAACTGCTGGCGCAATTTCCTACTCCCACAATCCCTACCCTTATTTCACGGTTATCTTTCTTCAAAAATTGTTGGTACATCTTTCGGGCGGCTTCCAACTCTTCATATTCGTCAATATCAATCCATTTGTGCGGCCCGATATCTACCGCCAGCATTCGGCCGCTTTTAGCAAAAACTGAAACGGCATGGCTCATGCTGTCCGGGAAACTTTTTACTTTTTTCAATTCATCAAATATGACTGGGCTGCATTTGAATATCCCGCAGTCTATGGCTTCATATTGTGTATAATCTTTACTGACCCCTAAAATCTGATTTCCTTGCAGCTTTACTTTAGCAGCATCATCCAGCCAGAATATATCTTCAATTTTTTTATCCACTAGCAGAGCACAGGAATCGCTGTTTAAAGGATAATCTACTATCTTTTTTACTCCTTCAAATTCAATCAGATGATCCGACATGGCTAAAATAAATGGCCCTTTGATGTATTCTTGAGCTAATAATAAAGATAATCCTAAAGTTTTATTATAATATGGGCTCATGATATATTTTATGTTTACTCCATAATTAGTGCCATCACCGATGGCTAAAGCGATCTTGTCAGCCATGAAACCAACAATAATCAAGAATTCATTTATCCCGGTTTGTTTAAGATTTAAGATAACGTGTTCAATCAGATGTTTTTCTCCTACGGTATATAATGGTTTAGGAATAGCTTCCCTTCCTCGATTAATTCGAGAACCCATTCCTCCCGCTACAATTATTGCCTGCATGGAAGCTTTGATTCAGCTTCTTTTTTTTAAACAGAATGAATTTTGGTTCTACACTCCTCACAGGTAATTAACACACCCAAAATAATCTTCACAGAATAAATGAAATAGGCATTTTGAATATGTAGGCCTATATGGTGAGAACTTTTTAATAACACTCCATCACAGCAATATTTAAAAACCGATTATTTCTGAAACTTGATTAAATGAAAAAAGTAGCTTCTATCAAAGAATTAAAACAACAGGCCGGTAAAAAAAGTTACAGCGGGTTCCTTAATCCGATGTGTGACTTCTTATCCTTTTATCCAGCTAAGCTATTTTTATACCTGCCTTTTAATCCCGTTCAGATAACGGTCATTTGGATCTTGATTAAAGTAGTCATGGCCGCTCTGCTGATTGAGGGTGGATATTGGTTGACTGTTTCGGCGTTGTTAATTTTCCAGCTAGCTTCCATCTTAGATGGGGTGGATGGAATTGTAGCCCGATATAGGAAGGATTACTCTTATAACGGAATTTATCTGGATTACATTGGGCACTACTTATGCAACTCTGTCCTATTAATCGGATTAGCTATTGGTGATTATAACCACACGGGTAGTGTTTCCGTATTTTATGCAGCCACGATAGGAGTATTCTCCTACTTATTTTCCAAATCTATAACGGTGAATCCTTCCATGTGGGTCGGAAAACCGGAACAGCGGTTAGAGATGGAGCAGATGGTCTATTCTAAAAATTTAGCCCTAAAACGCCAGAAACCAGGCTTTTGGGCCATGGTGTACGATTTCTTTTTAATGGATAATCCATTTAATTTTATGTTCTGGGGGGTTGTATTTGGGTTTACCGAAATTACCTTATGGATTTATGGGATAGCTTTGTTTTTGGAAGCTTTACGCCGAGTGGCCGTTCAATATTTGCGGATTAATAAGGCGGAGAGAAGTAAGAAGAGTAATAGATAACTTTTAAATACCTAAAAATAATACTCTTAAATTATATAGGTGATTTAATGTTCAAAAAATTAATATTTTACGTAACTAATCGTTGTAATGCCCGCTGCGGGCATTGTTTTTATTGGAAAAGCTTGAATGTAGAGGAAGTCTTGAGTTTGGATAATATCCAAAAAATATTTTCCAGTATTGGCGAACTAGATACTTTGTTGATTGCCGGCGGCGAACCATTTTTGCGTAAGGACTTGATTGAAGTATGTAAATATATCATCAAAAATAATAAAGTAAAATTACTATCTATCCCCACCAACGGAACTTTCAAGGAGCACGTTATCAAACTAATAACCGAGCTTCACGATAAAGTAAAAATTAGGATTTATGTTTCTTTGGATGGGCTTAAAGAGACTCATAACCAAGTTCGGGATTTGGATTGTTTCGACCAAGCTATAGATTTACTTAAGACTTTAGTTGAGATGAAAGACGAATATAACTTTTCTCCTTTGTCTATGATTACGGTAACCAATCAAAATTATGCGGAAGTGGACCAATTAGCTAAATATTTGAATGATATTAATGTGCATTATTCAATTACTCCAGTTAGAGGTTCGCCTAAAGATCCGGAGTTAAGACCGCCTACTTCTAAGGAATGGAAAGAATTAGTCCAGCGCCTGACTAAAGAACGCAGATTTTTAGGGGAAGAATCATCTTTCCACAACAATAATTTTGGCATCCTAAAAAAAATCCACCGTAAAATATTGACTCATTCCAAGACTAAGATGTATTGCGACGCTTTGGATGGGAAAAGAAATTATGTCTGCAAAGCTGGGGACGAAATTGGGGTTCTGGACTATGATGGCAAGGTAAGTTTCTGCGAATTGACGCCGCCGGTAGGCAATGTAAAAGATTATGATTATGACTTTGGGAAAGTTTGGGCTTCCGCTAGAGCCGAAGAAATGCGGCCTAAAGTACAAACCTGCGTCTGCACCCACGGGTGTTTTATCAGCACTAAATATATGCGGGCGGCGGAAAGGCTGTCTAGGCTGACGGCTTAATTTTTTTAATTCTAATCTACTCGGTGAGAATAATCTTCCCATAACTTTTTATATTCTCTATAATCAGCTGTAATCTATGGTTTCAGTATCAGTAATAGTTTTAATCCACAATTCAGAGAAAACTCTCTCCCGGTGTTTAAATTCATTGCTTAAGCAGGATTATTCTGACTTTGAACTAGTTTTAGTTGATGATTGCTCCACGGATAATTCGTTAAAAATAATAGGATCTTATAATGATAAACGAATACAATTAGTCCACAATCCAAAAAATTTTGGCATAGCTAAGGGCAGGAATATTGGGATTAAAAATAGTCAGGGTAATTTGATATTTTTTACCGATTCGGATTGTATCCCCGCTCTGAATTGGTTGAAAGAAGGAATCAAAACTCTGGGTGATAATGATATTGTAACCGGGTGGACCTTGTATGAGAACCCTCTTCCTACTTTCAAGGACCGGGTGGTGTTTGGCAAGGATAATTTTTTCACCTGCAATTTAGGATTTAAACGCTCCGCCTTGGAAAAAGTGGGCGGGTTTGATGAACAATTGTCCATGTACGGGGAAGACAAGGATATCTGTTTCCGGATTTTAAAAACTGGCGGGAGAAAAGTGTTCTGTGAAACCATGCAGGTTATCCATCAAACCACTACTCGTCGGCCGAGGGATGAATTAAGAAGGTATACTAATTATTATTTAGGAAAATTAAACTGCCACCTGCGGCATGGAAAAGAGAAAGACGTAATATTTAGGATTGTCCGGCCGGATGATCTGGCTAAAATAATATTTCCTCCTTTATTTTTGCTTACTAAATCTTTCACCAGCTGGAACGATTTTAAGCTTCTTCCCTTTACTTGGCTGGGTATGATCAGGGGAAGAATCCGGATGTGGGGGGAAGGAATTAAAACTGGGAAGTTTTATTGGTGAGGTTTGTTCCCGTTGTTGATCTAATCCCCTGCAGCTTGCTGCGATTGGATAGCCGGTTTTAGGATTTTCTTGTTTATTTCCATGTTTTAAGACCATTGTAATATGCCAAAGGTGTTTGTTTTCTATCTTTTCGCCTTTGTATATATAATAGTGCAAATAAAATATTTGATACTACACACTTTTAGTATTTTCAAAAATATATTTGGGCCTACTCTGGCCAAACCACTTCCCTCTTCACAAACTCCAGCTTATCCGCTTCCTTCTGGAACTCATCACCAAAGTCTACCCAACCGGCAATATACAAATCGGCTGGCAGCGAACCTATCAAATTCATCTTAACACCTCGGGGATTAGTCCAATGACCATCAGCTAACAGCCGCAGTAAAGTATCTCCATCATAACTAAACGACCACGCATCTGAATTTTCCCAAGCATCGATCGGGTGACCACTGTCTCTTAAACTAAGTTTAGCTTCTCTTCCAGTTTTACCTTGGGCCAATTGCTGCTGGTAAAAAGAAATTCCGTCCTGAATATTCCCCATAATAGTATCTATATTTTCCCTAGGTTCTCCTTTAAACAGCCATTGGCGATTAACATGTTTGGTAACTTGATTAAATATTCCCATTAACCTTATATTTTCAATATTTTTTACTCCTGCTTCTTCCTCGGCTTCAGCTCTAAAGGCAAAGTTAAAAACATCAATATAATCCGGTTTATATTTATTTTTAGATAGTTCTTCATATTCCCGCCAGCCTACACTTCCTCCCGGAACCGGCTGTAAAGTTCCAGCTTGATCTGTGCCGCCTCGCCCGCCTAAAATAAATTGTCCATCCTTAACTAATAGTCCTTGGATGGCATTTTCAATTGTATCTTCCGGTCCGACTAAAATAACCCGGTTACGAATTGCTTGAATGGTATAAGAATCCAGCATTTGTCCAGTGACTAAAACGTATTTACCCCTAATTGTTGGATCTAGGGAACTGAAATTTATTTCCTGCCAGGGGAAATAATCTTTATTAGCAGTTCCATCTTTATTATAACCAAATAGGGTAAATTTAGAATCCGGATCACCTAATCCATATTTTTTAGCCAGAGCGGCAAAATCAACTTGATCATTCCCAGTCTTATCATTAACAGTTAGATAAGCAAATCCCGATCCAGAGTTTATCGCTATTACGGGTGGAGTTTTATTTTTATCAAAAGTAGCTAGTATATAGTTGGGCATTTTGAATTCACTGAAATAAGCAATTTATAATACTAATGATTTACAATTCTACTTCTTCAGCATATCCGCCAGGAACCCAAACAAAATAATCTGGATGCCAATTAATATCAGCAGCAGGCTTAAAATCATGGATGGAATTCGGCCCACATATCCATAGCGGACAAACCTCTGTACTAGCCATACACCTACAAGTAAGCCCACGACTAGAAAGAATCCTCCAATCCGGCCGAAAAAAGTAAGCGGCTGATAATCCCGATAAATTCTAAAAATATTGGTCCAGGCTTTGATGGCATATTCTACCGGATTCTTGAATAACCGGCTTTCCCTAGTCCTGCGGGCGGTGATGGGTATTTCAGTGATTCTAAACCCCTGTTTGGCTGCCTTTATTATCTGCTCCTGGGTGTAAGTAAAAGTGTTAATGTAATCAATCTCTCGAGCTACCTCCGCGGTGAAACATCTAAATCCGGTAGTAGTGTCAGTGATTTTAACTTTAGATAATTGACTTAGAACTTTGGCGAAAGCAATGTTGCCGATCCTTTTCAAAAATGGCATAGGGCCATTTTTCCGTCGAAACCTGCTGCCTAGGACTAAATCATACCCCTGTTCAACTTTTTGAATCATTTCCGGAATATGCCGGGGATTATATTGGCCATCGGCATCAGTATGGATTATAATATCTGCATTTAATCTAAGGCATTCCTTCATCTCCGACTTGAAAGTTTCCGCCAGACCTTTGTTTCTTTTATGTGAAACTACTATTGCTCCTTCCTTGCGGGCGGCCTCCGCGGTTTTATCTTTAGATCCATCATCTAGTACTAAAATATCGTAGCTATATTTTTCTCCGGCCAGGACTTCCTTGATTTCTTGGATCACTCTGGGGAGAGTTCGTTCTTCATTATAAGCTGGAATGGTGATTATTAGTTTCATTTTTTGGATATTTGAATAAATGGGTTATAAATTTTCTGTATTCTCCACCAAATTAAGGATCAGCATCGCTACTGTTACTGGTCCAACTCCACCTGGAACAGGGGTGATATAGCTTGCTTTCTCCGCCACGGGAAAAAAATCTACATCCCCCGCCACTTTACCTTCTAATTCAGCAATTCCCAGGTCAATAACTACCGCCCCCTCCTTGACCATCTCTGCGGTTAAAAAATTAGCTTTTCCCACTCCAGTAATTATAATGTCTGCTGCAGTGGTATGTTTAATTAAATTTGTAGTCTGACTATGACATACCGTAACGGTAGCCCCCCTATTAATTAGCATCAGGGCTAATGGCTTGCCTAGTAGATTACTGCGGCTGATGATAACCACTTCCTTGCCTTTCAGATCGATGGTATACTGCTCCAATAAATAAATAACTCCTTTTGGGGTAGCGGGAGCAAATATTTCATCACCTTTAGCCACTTTACCTAAACTGGTTGAGGTAAGGCCGTCAATGTCTTTCTCTGAATCAATACTTTCTAATATTTTTTCCCGGTTAAGATGGGTTGGCAGGGGCAGCTGAATTATTATTCCATTGCTAGTAGTATTAAGTCCATTTATTCTGGTCAATAATTCTCGTTCGGAGATAGTTTCCGGGAACTTAATTAGTTCCGTGTCTATCCCTATTTCTTGCGCTTTCTTCTGTTTCATAGTGGTGTATAAAATAGAAGCGGGATCATTTCCACATAACACTATGCTCATCCTAAGTCTAGCTTTACCTAAATTGGATCTTTGTTCCAATTCCTTCCGGCATTGAACCAGGATTTCTATCGCCGCTCGTTTTCCATCAATAATTTTTCGGTTTGTTTTACAATCAATGACTCTTTCTTCGGTGATTATAAAATCGACGGGAATATCTTTTAGGCCGGCAATTATCGAATCAACGATCTGAAATTCATAGGCTAAGGCAGCTTTAACCGTTTTAACCTCTTTTAAAAAATGATCATAATACCCTTTGCCATAACCAACCCGGTTTCCATTTTTATCAAATGCTATTCCTGGAACTAGCACTAAATCTAATTTTCCCCTAAGATAAGGTTGGCTTAATCTGGGCTCCTTTATCCCTAAATAACCTGGTTCTAGATCTTCCAAATAATTATTGATTTCAACTATATCCAGCTCATTTTTTTCTGGATTAGTCTTAGGCAATATTACTTTTTTACCCTGTTTGATTGCCGTTAGAATTGATTCTTTTAATTCTACTTCGTTGTTGATCGCGGAGTAGAACATGATACTCGGGGCAGTTTTAAACTGGTTCCAGTCCTGTAATTTTTGGTTAATTAAACTGCTTTTTAGGTTGACTTCGGACTGGGCGATTGACTTTCGGTGTAAACTTAATCTTGCTCGAATCTCGGCCTTGTTTTCTTTCACCAATTAATATTTTCAAATTTAACTTAAAAGATTTATGGATTTAATTTAGTTAATTCTTTCTTTCCCAACTTATTTAAAGCAAATTCTGAAGAACAAAACGGATGAAGCGTAAAACCCTATTGGTACTGCTGTTAGCACTGGTTATGGTATTAGGATTAGTTCTTCGCTTGCACCAACTGGGTGATGAAAGCCTCTGGCTGGATGAATGTTTTACTTATGTTTATTCAGGCAAAGAACTAACTGAAATAGTCAACGTTCTCAAAGAGGACTGGCATCCAATTGGATATTATATTGTAACCTACTTTACAACTAAATTTATTGGAACTAGTGAGATTGCTTTACGTCTGCCGTCGTTAATTTTTGGTATGTTAAGCCTTATTTTGGTCTATGTCCTAGGCCGAAATCTAATTAACCGCCCAATCGGATTATTGGCTTCTTTATTTACTGCTGTTTCCTATACTGCCGTCCTTTATTCTCAAGAAGCCAAGATGTACAGTATGTTAATGTTATTTTCTACACTTTCAATTATATATTTTGTAAGCTTACTTAAGTCCGGAAGACTGAACCACTTCATCCTGTTTGGAATTTCTAACGCCTTTTTGATCCACACCCACGTGGTAGGAATATTTATTTTACTGGCACTTATAATTTACTATTTTAGTTGTTCCTATCTCTATTCTAAAACTAAAATTAATCTAACTGAAAATTTATTTAGTTTATTTAAAAGAACAGGCGCCAAATATTTCCCTCGTAAATTATTTTATTCTCTTTTAGTCACCCTGCTGCTTTATTTGCCCTGGCTGCCAATATTCCTGAAGTATCAGGTTCCAGGATTATTTGTTTATGGACTGAAAGCCAAACTGATCGAGAAATTAGGATTTAACTTATATCCGACGATTGTTATATTATCTGTTGTGGGGATTGTTGCTTATATTTTAATAGTGTTTTATTTTGCTAAAAGGAAAGATCTCCTGGAAAAAATAATCCGCTGGTTTAGTCGGTTAAAATTTAATCGGTATATTTTTATGGTTTGTTTTATATTATATTTAGGGGTAGATTTATTTTTAAGCCCGCGCTTTTTTGCTTCGGTTAGTTTTATCCGCTTCAGTATATTCTTATTGCCATTATTTTATATTCTTCTGGCCAATTGTTTCTTTAAACTTAGCAAGCCGATCTTCACTTTATTACTAGCCTTATTCCTAATTATATCCTCCTTTGAATTGTATAACTATTATCATCTTGATTCTAAGGAACAATTTAAGGAAGCAGGTGAATTTTTGACTCATGCCGCTAATAAGGACGATGTCATTTTCCTCTATCGGGCGGGTATAACTAAAGCTTGTTTTGATTATTATTATCGCGGTCCAGCGGAAGAAATCCGGCTTTTAGGGAACTGGGATGCTGGCAAACTTACGCTAGAAACAGAATCTAAACAATATGCTTATTTATTTTTAAATCGTAATTATGAAGTCGGCGACTTATTTCAAAGAACGATGGAGTGGAATTATCCTTTAGTTGAACATAAACGGTTTATTGGAATTGAGGTGTATAAGTATGCAGTATCATAACCTATTTAAAGAAAAACTTTACTTCTGAGTTCTTAAAAGCTTCAAAAAATAGGTTTTGTACATGTTAAAAATAGGTGTAATCGGCGGCGGAAAATGGGGCCAGAACCATCTTAAAGATTTGTCTAAGATTAACGATTGCCAGTTAATTGGATTAGCCGACAGCGATCCTGGTAAAAAAGAATTAGCGGACAGTTATTGTATCCGTTATTTTAGCGATTTTAAGAGTATGCTGCCGGAAGTGGATGCAGTTACTATTGTCACTCCAACTACTACTCATTACCCCCTGGCTAAATATTGTTTGGAACAGGGAAAACATGTCTTTGTCGAAAAGCCGCTTTGTTTCGAACTAGAACAGTCAGAAGAGTTGGTTAATTTAGCCCGAAGTAAAAATCTAATCCTGTCTGTAGGCTATGTCTTTAGGTTTAATCCTTTGGTGCAAAGACTTAAACAACTCCTTCCGGAAATTGGCCCAATCCAGTATATTACTGGGAGATATGTCCATTCCACGGTTCCGCCAAGAAAAGATTCCGGAGTTATTTTTAATTTAGGGGTGCATTTATTGGATCTGCTTAATTACATCCTTCCGGACAATCCCACTTCCATTTTTTGTCGGCAGACAAATTTGATTTCTAACCAGCATGAAGATTCTTCTACTATAACTCTAAATTATTCCAGTTTTTTTGCCAGTCTGGAAATAAGCTGCTGCCATCCGCATAAAAAACGGGATATGTGGATCGTGGGCCAGAAAAAGAAACTGTATCTGGATTTTTTAGACCAGATATTAATCCATTATCCTTTGATTATAACTGAAGAAAAGACGGAAGCCAGTGAATATTTTCGTGATCCGGAGATTGAAAAAACCAGCCCCTTATTTGAAGAATTGAACCATTTTTGTCAAGTTAGCAATCAGAAAAAATCTAATCCCGGCCAAGATATAACCAATCATTCATCTGAGAATTTACTTACCACTAAATTGTGCTTGAAGGCGCTGGAATCAGCTAAAACTAGCCAGGTGGTGAACTTAAGTAAATCTCCCAACCCGCCTAAACAAATAGTTTTTATGGGCAGCAAAGAGATTGGCTGCGAATGTCTAAATTATTTGGTGCAAAATAAAGCTAATCTCAATGTTGAGGTGGCAGGTGTACTAACCAATGAACGCAGTTTATTTTCGGAGAGTTCAAATAAATTTAGCATTAAACAATTGTGTCTTAAAAACAATATTCTCCTAATTGATTCCTTGGATAATTATCTGAAGCTTAATGACTTCGATATTTTAATCTCGGTCCAGTATCATGAAATCTTAAAAGCTCAGCATATTTCTAAAGCTAAGCAGATTGCAGTCAATTTGCACATGGCTCCCTTGCCGGAATATCGGGGCTGCAACCAGTTTTCTTTTGCACTCGTCGATGGGGCGAAAGAGTTTGGAACGACCCTGCATAAATTAGAGGAAGGCATTGACAGCGGGCCGATCCTGTTTGAACGCCGATTTCCAATTCCTGACGGCTGCTGGGTTAAGGAATTATATCAGTTGACTTTTGAAGAGTCTGTAAACCTATTCCAGGAAAATATTGGAAAAATAATCAACGGGGACTATTGTCCAATTCCCCAATTCAATTTTAGAGCTCAAAGATCAACTTCGCTGCATTTTCGTAAAGAGATTGATTCCCTAAAACAGATTGATTTATCCTGGTCTAAGGAAAAAGTAGCTCGTTATTTTCGAGCCACTTACTTTCCGCCGTTTGATCCTCCGTTTTCAATGGTTGACGGAAAAAAATTCAATTTGACCTGGGATTGGTATGAGCAGTTGATGAAAACAAATGTCTTCGATTATGGGCAGACCACCATTAAAAATAATTTTAAAGAGGGCTCAAGCATGAAATTTAAAAATAAGACCATTTTAGTAACTGGCGGAGCTGGATTTATTGGTTCCCATATTATAGATCGGTGTTTGGAAGAGGGCGCCGAAAAAGTTATCAGCTTGGACAACTATGTCGCGGGAAGAATGGAAAATGTGGCTCATCTTAAAGATAATCCTAAAGTGGAACTAATAACTGGTGACGTGACGGATTTTAAACTTATCAAAAGTCTGGTCAACCGCAGCGATTACATCTTTCATCAAGCCGCTTCTAAATTTGTAGTTTCTATGCACAATCCGCGGGAGGATATGGAAACCAATATTATTGGAACGTTTAATCTTTTGGAAGCAGCTAGGTTATCGGTGCATAAACCCAGAATAATCCACGCTTCGACTGGATCAGTTCTGGGCAATAGTGATTCTGGCGCTTCCCTAAGCGAAACTGATCCGCTTAAACCCACCAGCCCTTATGGTATCAGTAAAAGTGCGGCTGAAAGTTATGTCTTATTTTATGCTAAACAATTTGGAGTCCGAGCTACGGCTTTACGTTACTTCCATGTTTATGGTCCCCGGCAAGCCTATGATGGGGAAGCGGGCGTGGTCAGCATTTTCTTGGCTAAAGTACTGCAAGGTAAATCTCCCACCATCTTTGGAGATGGTAGTCAAGTTAGGTGTTTCACTTCGGTGTATGATGATGTTGAAGCTAACATTTTATTGGCTATGAATGATGACACTATCGGCCAGGTATATAATGTGGCTTCTAAAGAACGAGTTACCGTCTTGGATTTAGCCCAGACCATTATTGGTAAATATGGGCCTAAGGGAATGCAGGCCGTGTTTGGTCCGGAAAGGATTGGTGAAAATAAGAATCCTATCCCTGACACTTCCAAAATTGAGGGGATTGGATTTAAGGCTAAGTATGGCTTTTCCTCCGGGCTGGAATTGACTAAGCAGTGGGTGGAGGGGGTGGTTAGTGGGAAGTGATTTTTTGAAAGAATCAATTAAATTAATGGCTGCAAAAATAAAACATATTGTACTATGCGACTATCGTGGCCAGTTAGATTTGCGACATTTAAATTTCCAGATTACTTATTCAAAACCTGATCTCCCTAGTGAGGTGGAGGAAAGAGTTGAAAAAAATTGGGAAAGTTTTACGGCTCTAAAATCCGGAGCAATTAACAATCTTGTTGGATTTTTAGTTTCTTATGAATGTTCTAAGCAAGAAGTTAGGGCTGATCTATTCTTAGCCGGGTACAAATACAATCAATATTTCAACCGAGATGATAAGAGAATGATAGACTCTAAAATTGCTAATGATAATCATTATAATCCTCTGGCATCTATGATCCTGGTTTCCTGCGAAAATGAGAATATCTTCTTGTTAGGAAATAAAATTGATTTTGGATTTAAAAAGCTATCAGGATTTGGCGGATTCACTAACTCCCACGATCAAATAGGCAATAAGATTGATCCCCAGAGACATATTGAGAGGAAACTCCTGGAAGAGATTGGTTGTATATCTGAAGCTATAATTGGATCCTATTATATTGGTTTAAACTTTTACCCTATCGTTGGTCCAAAAGGGTATGAAGCAGTTTACATTACTCATCTTGATGGCCGCCGAGAACAACTACAAAAGTTATTTTTTTGCAACAGTCAATTTTCTAACCAATTTATACCTGTAGAGGCTAATCCTAAAAGTTTAGCTAAATTTCTTAGATCAACCTCTTGGGAGCCGACCACCAATTTCTTGGGGTCGCTTATTACCTACGTTGGGTCAAAATTTGGAGAACAAGAATTGAATAAATTTATTAAAGAGAAGTTTGAAAAATAGTAATTTTGGCAAATATATCGTTTGTTTAATGCCAAAATTACGTTTATTTCAAATTCTCTTTAGAAGTTTGCGGATAAATAATTTAATTATGCAAACTTCTCTAAACATATTAATTCTGAATCACTAATTCCGCAAACTATTTAACTTTCTATCTAAGTTGTGGCCATTCATGCTCTGGTTCATCTTTTCCATCCTTACTGCCTTATTTACCACACTAAGAGAGGTAATAAGTAAAAAATTGCTTAAAAATGTAGACGAGTATGTTGCTTCTTGGTCATTAAGTTTTTTTGCGGCTTTATTTCTCTCCCCTTATCTTTTTTTTGCAGACGTCCCAGTATTAGGTCGACATTTTTGGCTGGCTTTAATTTATACTGGTATATCTGTCTCGATTACTAACCTATTGATGATGAAAGCGTTAAAAAATTCCGACCTTTCTAAAGTTTCACCCATTGTAGCTTTCAGCCCATTGTTCTTGTTATTTCTTTCTCCGCTAATTCTGGGAGAATTTCCAACTACTTACGGCCTAATTGGGGTAATATTAATTGTAGTTGGTTCGTATTTACTTAACCTTAAAAAAATGGCCATTGGGTATTTTTATCCCTTGAAAAGTTTATTTAAAGAAAAGGGCACTAGGATGATGTTAATTGTTGCTTTTCTTTGGGCTATAGGTTCTACCATTGATAAAATTGGCGTGCAAAATTCATCTCCATTTTTTTGGGCAATGTCTACCAATCTCGTTTCATCGATGATATTACTTCCAATAATGCTTCACCAATCTTCAAATTCCAAAGTGGAGATAATAAACAATATCTGGTCTTTGGCGCCGGTTGGATTTTTTTTAGCTATCGCCAGCTTTTTTCAGATGACTGCCATAACTTTAACTAAAGTGGTATATGTTATTTCAATTAAAAGGATTAGTGTAATCATGAGTGTAATTTCTGGCTGGATTATTTTTAAAGAAGATGGGATTAAGGAACGGTTAATTGCATCTGTTATTATGGTTTTAGGGGTGATATTTATCCTATTAGGGTGAGTTTCCGGCTCTGTCCTAAATCTAATTTTGTGGTCACAACCATTCGCTTTTAGGTCGTATAATTGCCCCGCCATTAGCCCCGTAGGGGCCAACCCCCCTGGCAAAGAACGGTACAATTGGACGTCCCGCTCATCTTAAGGCAGTGACCACGACATTTAGGACAGAGCAGAGTTTCCACAAACTATATAAACCTACTTTTGGTATCCCAAATAATGTCTTTGCCGCCAGCTAGGCCCATACCTTTGGTTGATCTGAAAGCTCAATATATTTCTATCAAACCGGAAATTGATCAGGCTATCCAAAATATTCTAGATTCAACCAGTTTCATTTTGGGAAAACCAGTTGAACAATTTGAACAAAATTTAGCTGCTTTCTGCCGCTGCCAGTATGCAATCGGAACCAGCAGTGGCACTTCAGCTTTATTCCTGGCTCTTAAGGCGTATGGGATTAAGGATGGGGATGAGGTTATAACTGTGCCTAACAGTTTCATTGCTACTGTTGAAGCCATAGTCCACTGCGGGGCTAAACCCGTGTTGGTAGATATTGACCAAAAAACTATGCTTATTGACCCAGATAAAATTGAGGCAGCCATTACTCCTCGCACCCGGGCTATCATTCCCGTCCATTTATATGGGCAGATATGTGATATGGATAAGATAATAACTCTTGCTAAACAGCATAATTTGATAATTTTAGAAGATGCTGCCCAAGCTATTGATGCTGAATACCAAGGCCGGAAACTTCCTATCCACGAAACGGCCATTTTTAGTTTTTTTCCTGCTAAAAATTTGGGGGCTTATGGAGATGCTGGAGCCATAATCACTACAGATCAAAAAATAGCTTCTATGGTCGCTAAATTGCGAGATCATGGGAGAATAGATAAATATAATAGTGATGTAATTGGCTACGGGGAAAGACTGGATGCCTTGCAGGCGGCAATTTTAAATGTTAAATTAAACCATCTCCCTGAATGGACCATTCAGCGTCGAACGAAATCTTATTATTATAATCTGCTGCTGCAAGATTGCTCCCAACTAGTTCTTCCCTATGAAGAAAGTTATGGCAAGAAAGTTTATTATATGTATGTGCTTAGAACTAAATTTAGGGATAAACTACTTAAAGAATTATCCCTTAAAGGCATAAATTGCGGAATACATTATCCCATTCCCTTGCATCTTCAGCCGGCCTTGAATTATTTGGGATATAAAGAAGGGGATTTTCCAGTAGCCGAAAAAGCAGCCCAGGAGATCCTATCTCTACCAATGTATCCTGAGTTAACTTTAGAGCAGGTTGAATATATTGCTAACCAGGTTAAGGAAATAGTAACCAAACAGTAACTAAACAGTAACCACACTATCGTCTGTAAATTAAAATGAAAAAATCCGGAGCTTTAATTTTTGTTTTAATATCTACTTTATTCATTTCTTTAGCTCAGGTGTTATTCAAGTTAGGTTCAGAAACTTTGCAGTTTAATTTTTCATTGTTGATAAATAAATTTATACTTGGCGGGTTTCTGTTATACGGCCTGGGCGCAGTATTGATCATAATAAGCCTGCGTGGTCAGAATTTAACTTTTATTTATCCGGTTATTACTACCAGTTATATTTGGGTTTCTCTTTTATCGGTTTATGTATTCCATGAATCAATGCACTTTTATAAAATCTGGGGGATACTTTTGATAATTTTTGGAATTATTTTAATCGGGCTGGGGGATAAAAATAATATTCGTAAACCTAAATTAGTTTCCGAAAAAGAGGTAAACCATGACTGAGCTATGGGCGGTGGTGTTGGTACTGATTTCCGGTGTTTATGGCGGGCTGGCTCCAATTTATCTTAAACGGGGGGTGGAATCATTTCAAATTAAAAAATTTAGAACTTATTTTAATCTCCTTAAAGGATTCTTTATTTATGTTACTGGGGCATTAATCTTCATCTTCGCGCTTAAAGGCGGCGAACTGTCAGTGCTTTATCCGCTGGTGGCTTTTTCGTATGTCTGGACTTGCCTTTATTCTAAATTAATGCTGAAGGAACAGATGAATAAGTATAAGTGGCTAGGGATCTTGCTGGTAGTTTTTGGAGTTATGCTGATAAGTCTGGGAACGGTGTGATTATTTGACCGATTGCTCTTCCTTATGGTCTGTCCATTTCCAAACCCTATCTCTCCGAACCTTGTACCCAAAGATTTATAATTATTTTACCTAAAATTAACCTTAATGGTCCTATTTAAACCTAAACTAAGCATAGTTTCTACTGCTTTTAACGAACAACTCGGGATTGAAGAATTTATCCGCCGGGTGGATAAAACTTTAACTGACAATAATCTAAACGGAGAGATAGTAATGGTCGATGATGGCAGCAAGGATAAAACTCTGGCCATCATGGAATCACTGCAACCCCATATTGGACGATTAAAAGTAATAGCTCATCGTAAAAACCGCGGCTTGACTACGGCTATAGCTACGGGGATTGAAAATTCCAGCCATGACTACATCCTCTTTCTTCCCTCTGATCTGGAATCCCATCCGGAAGAGGATATTCCTAAACTTCTTGCTCCCTTAAATGAAGGCTATGACTTAACTGTAGGTTGGAGGGTAAATCGCCGTCAAGGTTTTCTGAAAACTCAACTTTCTGAATTTTTCAATTGGCTGTCTAGAAAAATGTTTCAAGTCAACGTCCATGATTTGGGATGGGTCAAAGCTTTCAAGAAAGAAATATACTATAATGTGGAAGCCTTACGGGCCGATTGGCATCGTTATTTTGTTATTTTGGCCGCTAAGGAGGGGTATAAAATTAAGGAAGTGAGAACTAAGTTTTATCCTCGAAGGGCTGGCCGATCCCATTTTGGCAAAATTGGTTTGAAAAGAATACCGGGAGGAGTTTTTGATTTAATTGTAATAAAATTTTTGACTTCCTTTTCCCTGAAACCCATGCGGATGTTTGGAGGTCTAGGTTTTTTAATGTTAATTTTTGGAATTTTATTTAGTATGTACCTGTTGTACCTCAATCTTACCATTGGCCACGTTTATGATCGGGTATTGCTGATAATGGTTATATTAATGCTCTTTTTGGCCAGCCTGCAGCTATTTGCAATAGGTTTTTTAGCTGAATTGATAGTCTCTGGAACTGAGCGGAAAATCAGTCGGGGGAAATCCAAGTAAAATGTGCGGTATCTGCGGTTTCTATGGGTTTAAGGATAATTCTTTGCTTAAGAAAATGTCTGAATCCCTAATTCATCGCGGTCCCGATGGTGAGGGATATTATTCAGATAAAAAAGTTTCTTTAGGCCACAGGCGATTAAGTATCATTGATTTGGAATCCGGCGGCCAGCCCATGTATAATGCTGACCAATCTATTGTCTTGATTTACAACGGCGAGATTTATAATTTTAAGGAATTACGGCAGGAGTTGGAATCTAAATATACTTTTCAAACCCAAAGCGACACCGAGGTTATAATCCATGCCTACCAAGAATATGGCTTCGATTGTTTAAATAAATTTAATGGTATGTTTGCTTTTGCCTTATGGGATAAAAATAAACAGCAATTATTCCTGGCTAGAGATCGAGTAGGCATAAAACCCTTATATTACTATTATGATGGCCGCCTTAATCGATTTTGGTTTGCTTCCGAAATTAAATCAATTTTGCAGGATAAATCCATCTTTCCGGAAATTAATCCCGAATCCTTGGTTGATTACCTGGCCTTTCAGAACATTCTGGATGAAAAAACATTCTTTAAAGGAATCAAGCAGCTTCTACCAGGTCATTATATGGTGGTTGACACCCAAGGATTAAAATTACACCAGTATTGGGATAGTTCTTACCTGAAAAAATCTGTTCCAAAAAATAGTTCTATCCAATTTTACCGTCATCAATTTGCTAAAATATTTAAAGATTCAGTTAGGGGGCATTTAATCAGTGATGTGCCTTTGGGAACTTACCTCAGCGGCGGATTTGATTCCGGTTCGGTAACTATGCTGGCTAGCAAATTAATTCCCCACCACCTGCAGACTTTCACTGGAACATTTAGAGAGACGGGGAAATATTTGGAAACCCCCTGTTCCCGGGCTGTGGCTAAAACCGCTGGGGCCGAAATAAATGAAATTGTAATCACTCCCCGCCATTTTTTGCAAAATATCAATAAAGTTATCTATCATTTAGATGAACCTAAGGTGGGAGTGCCCGCCATATCTCAGTATATGGTCTCCGAATTAGTCTCTAAAAAAGTTAAAGTAATATTGACTGGGCATGCCGGGGATGAATTATTCGCAGGTTATCCAATCTATAAAGCGTTCTATTTTAAGGATTTATTGAGAAAAAATCCTTTAAACATTTTCCGGCTGTTTACTTTCTTCAAACTAAGTGAAATACCTCGGAGTGCCTATTTCTTGCTTTTTCCTTGGTTTGATAAAGAGGTCCGGCCTGGTTTGTTCATCATCTTTAACCAGAACCAGCGTAAACGATTATTTACCTCTAATTTTTATCAAAGAATAAAATCTTATCAGCCAGTTAAAACAGTAGAACTATATTTGCAAGGCAAAAATATTTCCAATGCTGATAGAGCTCAATATTTGTATTTTAAAACTTATCTTCCGTCATTATTAATTCTGGAAGACAAAATGGGGATGGCTCACTCCATTGAAGCCCGGACTCCGCTGTGCGATAATAAATTGGTGGAGTTTGCTCATTCCATTCCTTGGGAGTATAAATTATATGGGGGAGAGCTGAAACATTTGATTAAACATACTATGCGGGGACTTCTTCCGGATATACTCTACCAGCAGCCTAAAAAAGGATTTCCCACTCCCTTTTCATTATGGATAAGAGGGGAGTTAAAAGATTATATTTATGAAACTCTATTGGATAAAAGAACCTGGGATAGAGGTATTTTTAATCAAAAATATGTTAAAAAATTATTGGATCGGCACTGTAATTCTAAGAGCGATACTTTATTGGACCAAGTTAATGCGGCTAGGATATGGTCTCTGCTTAATGTGGAGTTGTGGTTTAGGATATTTATTGATGGGGATGAGGTAATGGGCAGGTAAAGGTTAAGATGGTCTGTCCACAAAGGTACAGATTTGTATACTAGGGCCAAAGGAGGGGCATTTTTGTCGTCAGACAAAAATTATCGCCCCGTGCCACAGTATACAAATGTCTTCGATTATGGACAGACCAGGTCAAGAATTAAATAATTAATGTTAAAATAATAAATGACCTCAGTCAATTATAAAATACTGTCCTTTACTATATAGTGGGTGGCGGTTTTTAATAATAAAATCAAATAAAATAATGTCGCTCACTAAAACAATAAACTTAAACAAGATAAACTTCCATCTTGTTTCTCAAATTCAGACATTTCTAGCTCCACAATCTTACCTTCAAAACTAGAAATTGCCTCCAAAGTCCGTTCAAAACTTTTTCCATTTAATTTAGGAACCAGCAAGTAATCCTTGACTCTTAACAAACCGGCGGCATATTCTTCACCTGGACTGATTTCAATAACCTCCCTGCCATAATTTTGGTAAAATTCTGCCAGCTCTTTAATAGCCGCTACAACATTATCACCTAAATAACTAGAGCCAGTAGATAAATGCAGCACCGATTTAACAGGAATGGGATAAGTTTCATAACCATATTTTTTAACAATATCCCTGAATTGCCGGATGCCCAAAGAATTTGTTCTGCTTGATTCACCGATGTAGAATGCATTTTCAATACGCCTTACGTCTCCGCCATCTAATGTCCCGGGATTTTTAATTCCCTCCACTATTGTAAAGCTTTTCTCAGCTAGTTTTTCCAGAACGGTTTTTTTTTCACCGGTTCTAGATTCTTGGCAAATATTGGTCGGGATTATTATTCCTTTTTCCTTAAGAATTACCGCTGCATCCTCCACAAAACAACTATCTGGATAGGATTGTTCTGCTGGCAAGAGGATTAATTTAATGCCGGCCTCAATTAAAATGCTGCAATAATTACCCCATTGCCGTAGGGCTAGCCCATAATCCGGATTACCTGTTCTGGTAGTTAAACCGCTAGAATAAGATTTAGGAGGCGGCCGGATGATGGCCGAATTATAATCAAACTGTTCATTCATTAAAAATATTATTATTAGTTAGTATTTTATATTATTTGCGGTTATCTAGTTTTTTTCCTGCCAGTTATTAGCAGCCTAAACTACCTATAAACTTAACTTTAGATAAGCTTAAATAGTATTTTAATGGGGTAGTCATCCATGGCCAGTAGCATCCTTACTATCATCCTATTCTTTATTTATACTTGGGGTTTAGGTTTTACGGCAACTTATTGGCTTAAAAAACCCGATCATCGTGGCGAAAGATTCTTCTTAAATGTAGGGCTTGGTTTAGGCTTATTTGCCTTTTTGATAGTTTTGCTAAACTTATTTCGTATCCCCTTGGATTGGAAAATATTTTTAGCTCTCTCCTTAATTTTTCCCTTATTTAGGTTGTATAAATTATATACCCTTAAACCCTGGCACTTCCATCTCCCAAAATTTAATTTTAAATTAACTCGAACCAATTTAGCTTTTATTATAGTTTTGTTAATTTTTGCCGTCTCCTTATTTGTTTACACTAAAGGGGCCTTCAGCTATCCTTATTTGGAAGACGAAGATCCTTGGGGTCATTCTACTGGTGTAAAATATGTGGCTATGGAGAAAGATGCTTATGATCCGGTGGTAAACGTATATCGAGAAACTTCCGATCCAGTTATTTCTTATATTGATCCTTACCCTCCAGCGTACGATGCAATGCTGGGAATATTGCACCAAACTTCTCCAGATATTACTTGGACTTTAAAATTTTTTAATGCCTTGATAATATCCTTGGGGTTGATTTTTTTCTACATCTTTGTTAAAAGATTTTCTGGTGATCAAAATAAAGCCGTGTTTGCTGCGTTTATCCTGGCTGTTATTCCCAGCTACCTTAGTCATTTTATCTGGGCTATGGCTTTAGCCACCACTTTATTTTTCCCGGCTGTTTATGCCCTGAACGAAATTAAGGACGATAAAAGATGGTTTTGGATGGCTTTAGTATTGATTGCGGCAATTTGGTTTGCCCAGAACATTTCCCAGCCTCTGAAATTAATATTCTTGTTATTGATTATGGTTTTGGTCTGGTCTTTAAGTTTAGCAAAGCTGCAGTGGCGTCCATTGATAGCTATTATTGGCGGAACAGCTCTGTCTTTTATCTGGTGGGTGCCCATGATTTTTAAGCGGGGGCTGCAGAATTTTATAAGTTATTATACCATCGGTGATCAAGCCGAAATTATCACCGGAGCAGGTTCAGGTGCGGGCGAGGCCGTCGGCTCAAGTTTGTGGATTAAACTTTCTACTTTATGGAGTGTTATTTCTAATCCTGGTGGTTCAAGCGCTAGAGCTTACAACTTAAATGATTTTTTTATTGCTAAAGGCCAGAACTTGATCAATGCTCCCATTGGGATAGGTATTTTTGTTTCCCTATTAGTTCTAATCGGGATAATTTTAGTTCTGCTGAAATATAAATCCACACTGACTGATCCTAAGCAGGCTTGGCTGGCTATAGCCGTCTTATGGCTAATTTATGGGTTTTGGGCGGTAAATGGTTCAACTTTTCCCTTTTCTATTGCTAGAGATTCTTTCCGCAGCTGGATGCTGCTGGCTATACCGGTAGCTATGATGGCTGCTGAAGGTTATTATTGGGTTAAGAATAGGTTTAACTCTAAGACCCTAAAACTGGCTTGGTTTTTGTTTATATTCCTGGGAGTAATGTTAACTTCGGCTCAGCAGAAGTATGAATTGAACACGGCCATTTGGCCAACTTCCGGTTCGTTTACTAATCCTCAGGAGCCATTTGAGTACGCTGAATTTTTTAAATCCATTCCTTTTGACACCAAGGTATTTGTTTACTCTCCGCGGGATAAACTTCCCCTGGGTTTAGGTGCGTTCAGCTGTTTATGGTGCCAGGAAGTTATTGATTTTAGGGAGAACATTTTGTATAGCGACGTCAATCAGTTGTATAGTTTTCTAAAATCCCAGGGGTATGAATATTTGATTATTAATGGAGCGATGGATTACAAATATTTAAGCAGTAAATTTGGTGCAAATGAGACTAACGAATTGCTTCCTCAACGGTATGATGAAATATTTAATTCGGGGAAATTCACTCCGGTAGTCCAGCAGCCGGATAGGTATGTTATTTTGCGGGTTGATTAGAATGGAAGATAAAATGAAAAATAACCTAGAACACAAAACAGAAAATAAAATAGGTCCTATAATTCCTGTTGCTCCTGCAAACGAATTCTTCGTTCATGCTAAATCCCAAAAATTATCCCAGAAAATTTTATTGTATCTGATTTATGGATTATTAATTTTAATGATTATTTTTTCTTTAATGGCTAGGAAGAATTTGGGTGAGGAAGGATTCAATAACTGTGTCCAAGAAAAATGTGCTGAGAAAGGGCCGGAATTTTGCAGCAAGTTTAGGGAAATTAATAATTGTTGTGAAGGTGCCGGTGGAGTTACGGCCCAGAATGAACAAGGTTTAAGCTGTCAGTTTGGGTAGGCTGATACTAAACCACTAACCTAAACCACCTAAATTTTTATATACCTCAATATACCTCTAAAAAAAATGAGTTCGTTAAAAGATTTTAAGATTAAACAGGGTTTTGATTATGATCTGTTAAAAACCAATCGAATTTATATTTCTCAATTAGCCGTTGATGGTGCTTTGGAGATAGATAATTATCTCCGGCAGCAGGATACTAATTTTGGGAATGTTAAAGAATTGGCAGAAATTTTAGGTGAATACCAATTAAAAGTTACTGATGATGCCATAACTGGGCCTAATTTTCCTTACCTTACCTTATGGAGAGCGGTTAACCAAGGTTCAAATAAAACTTTAGTAAACCTTGAAGACTTAGCGATGGAAATGCGGCTGCTTCGATTAGAATTAAATGATATCCCTGCTAATCCACAAAGATTGGAAGATATGCGGGACTGGTTAGTAAATATGTCCCAAGTTTTTGCTAGTGATGAAAGGGTTTATTATAGGCCAAGATTAGTTATATTCCAAAACAAGATTAGTTAAGTAAATTATTATAGAGAAGTTTGGAAAAAAGTAATTTTGGTTAATATATTGTTTGTTTAAGGTCAAAATTAAGACTATTTCAAACTTCTCTTTAGAACTTTGCTAATAAATCATCTAATTTTGCAAAGTTCTCTATAACCTTTTTATGACCAAGCCTACCTAGACACTACACTATTCTTTAGGTTCTTTCATCTGTCCTAATCTAACTTTTCCTTCCCTAACCACGTTCCGGGAAACAATATCTATATTATCCGAGAAATAAGGAGCGTCCCAGGGGAAAACTTCTCCATTCAGGTGCATCTTCCAGCGTTTTAAATCTTCACTAACCATAATTCTGACCAACTCCTTGAATGTAACATTAGGCTTCCATCCTAATACTTCTCTAGCCTTCCTAAAATCCCCCTGCAGCAGCTCCACATCCAGGGGCCGCTTAAGTTCATCCTTAACTTGGACGTGGTCTTTCCAGTTTAGACCAACTACGGCAAAAGCCTGCTCTGCGAACTCTTTTACCGAATGGGTTTCCCCGGTGGCAATTACAAAATCATCGGCCGTATCATGCTGCATTATTTTCCACATGGCTTCCACGAAATCGGGAGCATATCCCCAATCCCGTTTAGCTTCGATATTTCCTAAAGACAGCCCGCTCTGCATCCCTAATTTTATTTTAGCAACGGAATTGGATATTTTTCGGGTTACAAACTCTAATCCTCTAAATGGACTTTCATGATTAAATAATATCCCATTAGAAGCAAAAATTCCGTAAGATTTACGATAAATTCGGGTCATGTTATAGGATAGCAGCTTAGCAGCAGCGTAAGGAGAATTGGGAATCATGGGAGTGTGTTCATCTTGCGGCGGCGGAGAATTTCCATACAGTTCACTGGTGGAAGCTTGATATAATTTAATATCTTTATTTAAATGACGAATTATTTCTAAAAATCTGGAGGTTCCGCTTCCATCTACTTCGGTAGTTAGCAGGGGATGATCAAAGGACGCGCCGACAAAACTTTGTGCTGCCAAATTGTAAATTTCGTTAGGGTTAGCCGTAGTGACTGCTTCCAATAGCGACGACATGTCAGTTAAATCGGCTGGGATAAGAGTTATCTTATTGGCAATACCCAACTGTTGCAGCCGCCAGAAATTAGGGTTAGATACTCGGCGGTAAGTTCCGTAGACTTTATACCCTTTATTTAATAACAAATCTGCTAAGTAAGGTCCATCTTGTCCAGTTACTCCCGTAATTAAGGCGCATTTCATGGTTAGTAATTAGGTTTATTACTCGCTGGGTCTAATACTCCGTTGTCCGTGATGAAACAACGATTTCATCGGGACACCAATGAAGTCATTGCTTCATTGTGTGCTTGCAACGGTTCAGCGAGTAATAACCAGAAATCCGAGTTAGAAATCGCCGAAAATACCCTGCAGCTTGCTGCGGAGTGAGCGTAGCGAACGGTGGGTAGGCGATTTCAGGATTTCTGTGTTTATTAATCTGTAATACCTCCATTTAAATTCTTTTTCTCCATAAATTGATCAATCTTTTTTACTATGTATTCAACTTCCTTAGTAGAAATTTCTGGATGGCAGCCAATATAAAATCCATTATTGTTAAGATGCTTAGCGACGGGGAACTTATCTTCTATATTTACCCCATACTTTGACTTGTAAAAAGGCTGATTAACTAGCGGAGGAAGGGGGCGGGTTTCGATATTATTTTCCTCTAAAAATAGGGTCAACTCCTCCCGGACAATTTTTGGATCTTTAATCACGACTGGAAACATCATGAACGAATGTTCGGCTTGCGGGTGAATGGCTGGAAGCTGGAGTTGTTTATCCCAGCGGGATAATTTATGATTAAACAAGGAAGCAATCAAGCGGCGGATAGAAATGTTATATTCTAAAGTTTCCAATTGGGCTAAACCTAACGCCGCTTCCATCTCCGTAGCCCGAAAACTGTAGCCGTTGCGGATGAAATTAAATCTTCGGTTCATGATCATCCTTAATTCTTCTCGATCTTCGGTCTTATCATCATCCATGGAGGTATAAATTGCATCCCGCCCATGATTGGCCAGGCTTCTAAGCATTACTGCCAATTCAGGATTGTTAGTCAGAGCTAATCCTCCTACTCCTGTGCAGATAATGTGGCAGGCGTAAGTTGAGAAACAGGAAATATCCCCCCAGCTTCCTACAGTTTTATCAGCATATTTAGCTAACATAGTTTCGCACGAATCCTCAATCACTCGCAAATTATGTTTTTGGGCAACTTCCATTATTCGATCCATTTCTGCCGGCTGGCCAAATAAATGTACTACCATTATGGCTCTAGTTTTAGGGGTAATAGCCGCTTCAATTTTGGCTGGATCTAAATTATAATATTTTGGATCAACATCTACAAATATTGGATTAAGATTATTTTGCAAAATAACATTTGAACTAGCCACAAATGTCAAGGCCGGAACAATTACTTCCTCTCCCTCTTTCCAGCCGTACTTTTCTTTTAAGGCCGCTACCGCAATTTGCAGGGCGGAGGTGCCGGAATTTACAAAGATTGCATACTTGCAGCCATGAATATGGGCAAAATTAGTTTCAAATTGGCGGGAGAATTTGCCGTAACTTAATCTATTCTGCGACAATACTTCAGCAATATATTGTTTGCTTAAGTCAGATATTTTTACTGCGCCCACGCCTATTTCTGAACACCATTTATCACTTTTTTCCATTAAATTCCTTTCCAATTGAGGCTATTTAAAGATTATGAAGTAAGGGGATATAATTTTAGGTGTGGCCCCTAACCTCTTCGTATATTTTTTATCAAAGCCTCTCCAATTGATGCAATCCTTAGTTAGGGCAATGTCCGAGCACAGAACATTTTATAAACCTAATCTGCCAAAATATAAAAGATGAAACTAACCAGAATTGGTATTCTGTTAATCTGCATCTTAATTTTAGCTTTTGTCCTACGGCTGATTGTAGCCAACAATCAAGAATTTGTGCCGGACGAAATTGTTTACAGTCTGACTCCGTATAATATCATCTCCGCCGGCAGATTATCCACGGTGGAGCAGGGCCCGGTATATTTTTATTTAGTTGATATGGGCTATAAATTATTTGGATTTGGCCCTATAACTGCTAGATTACCCTCTATCCTATTTGGATCGTTGACTACTTTGGTTATCTTTCTGCTAAGCCAGTATCTTTTTTCCAATAAGAATATAAGTTTGCTGGCCGCATTTTTGTTTGCTGTTTCCGGGTATGCTGTGCAAAATAATATCGAAATGGATCCGGTGGCTTTCTTTTTCTTATTGCTTAGCCTGTACTTTTTCCTTAAATATCTTAAATTTGGGGGAAAAAACCTTTACTTATCTTCTTTATTTTTGGGCTTGGGTTTCCTGGCTAAACCAGTAGTAGCCTTAGTTGTTCCAATTTATGTTTTGGTCTATATTATTTACTGTGTCCGAGGCCGGGAATTCTCTGTTATCAAAAAATCTGAAGGAAAATTTCTTATCTCTAAACCCAACTTAAAAATAATTCTGTTAAGCATTCTAATCTTCACTTTAGTCCTAACTCCAATTTGGGTGTACAATTACCTTTTGTTCAAAGAAAAAGGAATTACCGACTTTTATTTTACTACTTTTACTGATATTGGAGAAAATATTTATTCCGGATTAGGCGGGCAGAAACCCTGGAATTGGGAACGGTTTGTAACCGTCAGTAAATCATCTTTGAAGGTAATGTTCCGGAGCAGCCCTATAATTTTGATTCTGGGTTTGCTGGGGATGGTCTATTCTATTGTTAAGAAAAAATCTTCATCCCTCATTGTCATCCTTTCTGCTGCTGGCTTATGGCTTTATTTGGCTGGACGTACGGGAAGCCACTTTTTGTTTTTCATGACCATCCTGCCTTTGTTTGCCGCTAAGTTAATTTTCAAGTTAAATGATTATATTCAATCTAAAACCTCTTTCCGCAAATCAATTTTAATGGTGATGGCAGTAGTATTGGTTCTAAACTTATTTTTAATGAGGAACTCTTTAACTCAGCGGGACAGTTTCCTAGAGCTGAGAGATTATGTGGATACCATTCCGGATAATTCTTTGATTGTAGTCGACCCTCTAGTTTATACCGGCATAACTTCTTGGACTATGGCTGACAAGCATTATTTGATTGGCAATAATTTCCCGGAGCTGTTGATGTATATGGAATCAATAAAAGGCCCAACTCTGAAAGTTCCACTTTATTATATTGAATGCGGACGCCCGGGCTGGTGCGGCTGGAACCCAGATGATTACCACCGGATGTTTAATTTTAGTGAATCTTTAGGTGCTAATTTAAAACCTAACTTGGTTTATTTAACTACCATTACTGGCAAAGACAGTCTGCAATATCCCGTTTATGGAGGAGAAATTGAGATTGTTGACGGGATATTTGAGGTCGTGGACAGTACTCACAAATTTTACTTTTATCCTGTGGGCTGGAAAACTACAACTGATGTAATTGATAATTATACTCCTAAAACCGGGGTGGACAAACTATTGAATGGGTTAGGGTTTATAGCGTTGTACATTGATGTAATTTTGGCTTTAGCTTCTATTTATTTAGTGGTTAGATGGGTAAGAAAAGAGATGAAAAGTTGAGTTTACCGTCCCAGTTTCTTCCTTAACTCCAGCGTCTGCTTCATGTTAGACAAAACTAATTTAACACCGTTAACAAATTTTATCTTAGTCTCGCCGTAAGTTCTTTTTTCATACGGCGACTCGATTTCTACTATTGACAAATTTAATTTTGTTGAAAGGGCGGATATTGGCAGACCGTATAACACCTGATCAAATGGGCTGACTTCTTTTTCCTTGCCATAATTAAGGATTTTTTCCAACAATTTCCGTTTTAGGCACACATAACCTAAGGTATGGTCTTTTATTCTGGTCTTAAGCCAGTGGGCTATCCATTTGTTAAGTACCGAAGCTCCTAAATAATGAAACCAGTCAGTTTCAAACTTAGTTTTTTTTAAATATCTTGACCCCCAGCCAATTTTTCCCTCGCTGGCAATTTGATATAATTGAGGCAGAATTGTAGGTGGCATGCTTAAATCGGCATCCATGAACGTTATCACTTCTCCTCTAGCCGTTTTTAAACCGTCTTTGTAAGCACTGGCGATACCCATTTTATCCGGTCGTTTTACCAGGACCACTTTGGGATATTTTTTCCTTAATTCCAATACGGTTTCTGAAGTACCATCCGGTGAGCTGTCATCAACTACTACCACTTCCCCAATTATATTATTGCCTTGAAAAATTTCGTTCAACTTTTCTATCAAAGGCGTAATATTTTCTCGTTCATTGTAAGTAACGGTTACTACACTTAATTGTATGTCCTTAGCTTGATTACTAAATATTTGGGTGCTAGCTGCGGCTGGCATTTAATCCCTCCTTGAGGCTATTGGCTATAAAAATCATTTGTTCTTCCGTCAAACTAGGGTAGCAGCCGACATATAACCCATTTTCTCCCACATATTCGGCGTTGGGAAGAGGTTTTACTCGTTGGCCAAACCGTTCTTGATAGTAAGGCTGATCACACATGGGCCGGAACATGGTCCTAACTTCTATCCCTTTATTTTCCAAAAATTGTTTGAGTTTATCTCTAATCCCCGGGGTGCTTAACAGCACAGTATAACTAAAATATACTGCCGATTCATTTTCTCTCTCGCCGGGCAGTATGATCTCTTCAACTTCTTTAAGTAAGTTATTCATGAACTCAACCTTTTTTCTTCGAGCTTGGATCAAGAGATTAATTTTTTTTAATTGCGCCAGACCGACTGCCGCCTGGAGATTAGTGAATTTGAAATTGTGCCCAAAATGAGTATAGCAGTAATCCGAACCGGAAGGATCACGCCCATAATTACGAATCATTCGGGCGGCTTCCGCAGCTTGGTGGTCGTTGGTGGCGATGAAACCGCCTTCCCCAGTAGTTATTATTTTATTAATGTTAAGCGAGAAACAGCCTACTCGGCCAAAAGTACCCGTCTGCCGGCCGTTAAATTTAGCTCCCATAGATTGGGCGCAGTCTTCAATTACAATTAAGTTATGCCGCTGAGCGATCGCCATTATTTTTTCCATGTCCGCGGTCCGTCCGTAAACGTGAACGGGCATAATGGCTGCGGTGCGGGAAGTTATGGCTTCCTCAATTTTATCTGGGTTAAGGTTAAAATCTTCTAGAGAAATATCGATCATTACGGGGATGTTTCCCGAGTGGACAATGGCATTGGCGGTAGGAGCACAGGAAGTAGCTGTGGTAATTACTTCCTTGCCTTCAATTTTTAAAGACCGCAGGGCTATTTCCAAGGCGCTGGTCCCTGAATTTACTAGCACCACCTCTTTAATACCTAAATAATTAGCTAATTGCTGTTCAAATAGATCTACTTCTTTCCCTCGGGCGATCCAGCCGGAAGCCATTACTTTAGAAACATTATCTATTTCTTCTTGGTTAAAATCAGGGATGCCTACCGGAATCTTCATAATTGGGTTAATTTTCCTAAGGAGAATATAAAGATTTTGTAAATTATGTACTTAATAGCTGAGAATAAGTTATATTTTGGTCTTATTTCTCATAATTATAAACTGTCACCCAGGCTAAAGAACTAAGTCCTTTATTTTTTTGCAACCCCCGATCTAGCCTTTTGAGCAGGGAATAAATTCCTCTAAACATAAAATTATTAGAAAAATAAATTGGCCCTATCATAACTGGAGCAAGGAAATAGAACTCCCTATGCCAACAATTGGTGAACTTATCCTTAAAACTATTCATTAGCTTAAGATCCATATATTTGGGTTTAGTTTTTCTATAGGGGGAGAATAGTCGGGTGAACATTATAAAGGGGTTGTATTTCAACGGTTCTACCACCACCAATTTTCCTCCTTTTTTGAGCACTTTAACAGCGTTGGAAATAACGTTAACGGGGTCAACGTGCATCAGCACCGAATTGATATAAACAGCATCAAAATGCTCCTCGGGTAACTCTAATTTTTCCGCATCCATGACAGCTGTGGTTAACTTAACTGACCATCCTCCGGTCTCCACTAATCTTCGGGTTGCATCTAAGCTGGATTGAGAAATATCTATGGCCGTAACTTTGGCGCCTTGTTTTAAGAAGTATAAGGTCTGCAATCCGCTCCCGCAGCCGATTTCCAGCAATTGTTGATCTTTAAGATTGCCTAGAGAAGCGTAAGAATAATCAATGCTTTCTTTACGCAGGAATAATAGTTGGTCTTCTTTATCTGCTTCTATTTTATTGTCCCATAAGGAGTCGTAAAAAGATTGGGTATTCATGTTAATCTAGAAGCCTAATACTATACCTTTTTATATCTTTTCCATTTAATTACCCTGCCTGATGAAGTTGTTTTCTGAAATTAAGCAAGACCTGTACAGTTATGTTAAATTTATCTTTGGCGGCGGTCTAAGTTTGATCTTAAATTTGACTTTGACTTATCTGCTGACCGAATTTTTGGCTCTGTGGCATATGCTATCTTACGGTTTAGCTTTGGGGGTGGAAGTCATTTTCTTGTTTTTCTTTCATTCCCGCATAACTTTTAAGCAGAATGGCAATTTTTTTAGATTTGCGGTTTTAATTTTGGCTATGAGCTTCTTGAATTGGATTGCCGTATATTTCCTGACTGTAATTTTACCTATACCCTATTTGATGGGAATAATCTTAGCAGCGGGAGTTATATCTATCTTAAATTATGTTTTGAATAAGAGGTTGGTGTTTAGGGCAGGATGAAACAAATAAGAAATAATGAGCCTTAAATAATATCCTGAATATTTTTTACCCAAGCTCTTAAGTTAGGTCTTTCAACATAATCTTTATCCTCAACTTCTGGAGCGACATTCAAACTTTTGGCTAAAAGAACTGGAATAATATTATCCATAGAAATTAAAGCTTTGGTTTGATCCTCAGGTGAAACATCGGGCTTAATATCAAAAGAGAAGTGCTGAGCATTGCTCAATTGGGTGAAGTATATCTCTGGGAAATGTTCCAGCTCTTCTAAGATAACTGCGGTTATGCCCACATTTTTAACTTTCCGAGCTAAATTCTTTTCTTCTTCATTTAACGGGAAATTAAACTCTTCCGCCCGGCTATAAATATCTAGTGCTACCGCATGGTGGGCTATATCATATTCCAGTGGTAATCCCAGTTTCCAAAAATCAGACATTCTATGCCCAGTCAAACTAAATATTGGTTTTTTTTCATTTATGGGGAAAGTGTTTTCAAAATATATCGGAAAGTCCCCGTATCTCTGTTTTATTTCTGCCAACAATTCTTTCTTATCACTTATTGCCTTTAAAACTTCTTTCTCGCCCATAAGCGAACCAGGTCCAGCAATGTAAGTTCCTCCATCTAATTGCAAGTGCGTGGCCTTATATTTTAAGGCCAGATCGAGGGATTCAAATAAATAATCTCGGCTTAATTTACTCAAATTAGGATTATTGGACAACGGATCGACAATTACTTCTCGTTGTCTTTTTTCTTCGCCATGGTAAAAGAAGAGTTCAATTCCTGTTTTAGGGTAATTGTCTTGACAAATTTTCATACACTCGTCATTTTTTTTGGAATCACCACCTAAAAATATCTCCATTCCAATATCTTGTTGTCCTAAATCAGCTAAGGCTGCAACTTCGTTTGGATAGGGATAACTTTTTACCCATAGTTGTGGTTTTGCCATAACACAATCAGCAAAATTCCAATTTATATGCCTTATGTAACATTGATTTAAGGCAAATATTGTTCTGTGGTATTATCGGGACGGATGAGGATTAGTTTGTTACCTTTAACAAAATTTAATTCTGTTTTCAATCGCTCATACAGTTTTTTATTTTTCACTTTGAAAGTGGAATCAGTTGAATTCCATACACAACAATTTCCAGAATTATCCCCAACTTCAACCCTCAAGTATCTGCTTTATATATTTTGTTAAACAACTGTTTAGGGACAATGATAAATTTGTCCTGGTGTAGTGTCTAAATATACAACCTTCACTACATTTAAAAATAAATTATCTCCTCTTACCCGAATGGCTAATTATGCCCAGAAAGCTTTCCGTGGAGCCGGGATAACTTTAATCTTCAGTGTACTGGCCTCCCTAGTGGCCTATATCACCCGCGTGGTTCTAGCCCGAAAACTCACTCCGGAAGAATTTGGGCTGTTTTTTGCTATATTCAATTTTGTTATCTTCTTCCTTTTCTTCCGCGATCTGGGCCTTCCTCAGGCCTTGGTTAAATATATCGCTGAATTTAAGATTTTACAGAAATATAACGGCATTAAGACGGCCATAGTTTCCGTATTTACTTTTCAGCTTCTGAGCTCAGCGGCATTTAGCTTGTTTTTTTTTCTAGCGGCTGAATTTTTAGCTGAAAATTATTTTCATCATCCCTTAGCCGATCCGATTCTTAAATTTCTGGCGGTTTATACTATCCTCAGCGTTCTGTTCATAGTTATAAAAAGCATTTTCCAAGGTCTGCAGCTGATAACTTGGTATGCTTCGGTGGAATTGCTGAAGAATGGAATTGTTTTGGGATTAATCTTGCTTTTCCTGGCTTTAGGAAGGACTTTATTTGCCCCCGTGCTGGCCTATGTTTTGGTCTCAATCTTATTATTTGTTATCTACTTCCCCTTTGTCCTCTACGGATTCAATTTTTTCCAGCATAAATTGGAGAACTTCAAAGATATAACTGCCAAACTGTTCCGTTTCGGAATACCGGTAATCGCTACCGATATTGGCGGCAAGGTTATTGGCTACATTGACACTATCATTTTAACTTATTATGTCTCTTTGACTGAAGTGGGTATTTATAATGTTGTTCTTCCCTCAGCCTTGGTATTTGTTTTTTTGAGCAAGGCCATCAGTTCAGTTCTATTCCCTCTTTCCACCGAATTATGGACTCGAAATAAAACTTCTACTCTCTCCCACGGATTAAATCTTATTCACAAATATATTTTTATATTAATACTGCCGGTGTTGGTTGCCTTAGCCGTATATTCCAAATTTTTGATAATAACTTTTTTCGGATCAGAATATTCTTCCGGGTCTTTAGCCCTGCAGATTTTGATTGTGGGTGTAGGATTTTATGTAGCTGCTTCCACCAGTATTAATGTTATTTCCGGGATTGGCAAGCCTAAGGCCGTAACAATAATAATACTTTCTGTGGCCGCCTTGAACACTATCCTGAACTTAATATTTATCCCCCTTTACGGCATTAATGGGGCTGCAGCCACCACCACTTTAAGTTATCTATTGATGCTGATCTGGTCTACAATTATGGCGGCTAAATATGTTAACTCCCGTCTGCCATTTAAAGAGTGGCTGCTGATACTGTTTCCAGGGGCCGGTTTTTTAGGCGGGTTATTGTTATCTCAAAAATTATTAAACTTAATCTGGCCGGGATTAACTACTTGGATAGAACTGCCTATTTCCGGAATATTTTCATCTATTATTTATTTTATATTGTTGCAGCTATTTGGATTATTGAACTTAAAAGAAGCCAAACCCTATTTTAAATCTATATTAAAGAGACCTATTAAATGAATAACTCCCCCCTGAACAACTCCCCTGAACGCCTAAATTTTCTAAAATCAGTTCTACAGCAGTTATCAGCTCAATCAATCAATTATTGCATCCTGCGCAATTATGAATTTTTGCTGGGATCATCTGACCCGATTGAAAGTTTGGATGTGGCGGTGTCTAAAGACAGCTGGCCAAAATTAGATTCCCTTTTATGCAATTTGGGATTTACCCGCCGCAAACAACAATTTTCTTTACGCCATAAGGCCTATTTTAGATTTATTGGGAAACAGCACGTTAGTTTTGACGTCCAAGTTGGAGGTGTGTACTGGAACGATCTTCTCTACCTTGATGAAAAAATAATTCGGCATCGAGTTAAGAAAGATTATTTTTATGTTCCTTCAGAGAATGATACTTTTGTCCTGTTGTTAACTCATTCCATTCTGGGAAAAAGACGTTTTAAACCTAAGTATCAGCAGATTTTACGATTGTCCAAAGTTGATAAGGGCTATGTAATAACTAATTTATCTAAAATATTTAACCCTAAAATAGCCGAACAGCTGTTTGAAAAAGTCCAGCAAAACAAATTTGAAGAGATTCCTATTAGGAAGTTAGTTGCTTATTTCATTCTTAAAAAACCGCAAAATAGTTTTATCTTATCTGCTTTATTCTGCCGCTGGGTGTGGCAGAGAAAAAATCCTTTCCGCTTATCTCCGCTGATTAGTGTTTTAGGGCCGGATGGGGCGGGAAAATCAACTTTAGTTGATACCTTAACCACTTATTTGCAGCAGACTGGACGAAAGACAGCTGTAGTTTATATGGGGAGGGGCCGGGGCCACGTTCTGCCTATAACTAAGTTAGGTCAAAAATACAAGCGGAAAGAAAAGCAGGACAATCCAACTCCAACTCTAGAAAAAATATCTCTAAAGAAAAGATTAACTTATACTTTATATTCCCCGGTTTTTACTTTAGACCTGCTGCTGCGGTATTATCTTAAAATACTGCCTTCTAGGTTCCAGAAAAAGATAGTGTTAACTGACCGCTATTGTTCGGATATAATTTTAATGAAGAATGTGCCGTTGTGGTTAAAAAAACTATTATTATCCTTATTTCCTAGACCAACTTTAACCCTATTTTTGTATAATACTCCTGAAATACTGCATCAACGCCGGCCGGAGGAAACACTGTTTGAATTACAGCGCCAATTAGATATTTTTCCTATTCTTACTAAACGGCTTAATTCAGTAAATATCAAGACTCAAGATCAGGATTCCGATTCTACTCGGGCAGTGCAGGAGGTTGCAGCCCAATTGCTTGTCAATTGGTGGTAATGTTAAAACCTACTCTCCGGCACAATTCTTTTTGTGAGTGATTTAGGGTGTCTGGGTCATGTTTGTCAATGTTTGTTGAAGACAAACTTGACTTGACCAGACGGAAGATACGTAATTCCCCTACGAAGTGGGGGAATTTCGTTTCTGGAGTAACCCTAAATCACTCACTTTTTGAATTGTGCCTACTCTCCACAACATTTAAAAACTGTAGAATGGTAGTTAATTCAGCTAAAAGATATGAAAACGTTAACTTTTTATGAAGTAATAAGAACGGTGTTATTCAAGCTGCCGTTTGTAGGCAGTAGTATTGAACAATTCTTGCGGGATTCGTATAAAAAAAGTATTATTGATAAGGATTATGCTAAACCCACGGCTATGAATATCGAATTAAACAATTCCTGCAACTTCAAATGCGCCATGTGCCCTCGGGATGAATTGAAAGAACCGGAAAAAGGAGAGGGATATTCCAATGCCGGCAATTTGCCGTTTGAGACTTTTCAGAAAGTAGCTGATGATTGTGCTAAGCAGGGAATTATGGATGTAAGCTTATTTATTTTTGGTGAACCATTGATGTACCCCCGGCTGATTGATGCGATCAAATATGGTAAATCCAAGGGCTTGAAGTTAAAATTTAATTCTAACGCCATGCTTCTTACTGAAAATAAGGCTCGGGAAATAATAGAATCCGGGTTGGATGAGGTTCATTTTTCCATGGATGGGTTGACTCCTGATAAATATCCTAAAATTAGGATTGGGGGAAAGCATGAAGTAGTGTGGAAGAACGTCCAACGGTTTTGTGAACTAAAAAAAGAGCTGAAATCATCTACTCCTAAGATAACCCTGAAAGCTATTTCCAACTTTAACACTAAGCAGGAGATTAAGGAATTTAAGAATTATTGGAAAGGTATGGTGGACAAGATTTTCATGGGCGAGTTGACAACTTATAGTAAAAGTCCAATGTATAAATTTTTGAAACGAAAAAAATATACTCCTAAATATTGCACCTATCCTGCCAAGAGGCTGGTGGTTACTGCCAACGGATATTATGCTCCCTGCTGTTCTTATTATCTGGACCACAAAGGCGATTTAAATTACGGTGATGCTAAAGCTATGTCCATTATGGATGTGTGGAACAGCCCTAAGGTGGAAAGCCTCAGAAATAAAATCAAAAGCGGGCATTTAGAGGATACTGAAGCCTGTAAGAAATGTGTGAATTGAACAAATTTAATAAATTGAGTAAATTAAGTAGTGATTTGTTTTAGAGGTTGGGTGTTTATTAATTGGGGGTTTATCAAAATGAAGATATTGGCGACAACTAAAATGCGGGGAGCAGGCAATGTCCTTGCTCCAGTAATTAAAGGCTTATTAGCCCGAGGGCATGAAGTGGATGTTTATGCTACCGGAAACGAAAACGAAGCTTCGGCCTCTTTTAAAGATATAGCGCACCAACATATTCCCGAAATACCAGATTATGCTTATGCCGGACTAGTAAACGGCCATCAGGCAGTCATAACTGGACTTTCGGGATCAGAATCTTCTGATGGATATTTTATCCGGGTTGCCAACAGTTTGTCTATTCCTACAATATCCGTCTTAGACCGAGATGGAGAGTATGCAATGCGATTTGGGAGAAGCAATACCTCTAATAATTGGGATAATTTACCAACTATAATAACCGTTCCTACCGCTGAGTGTCTTTATTCCATCACTCGAGATCTTCCTTTGGAAGATGCAAAATGGTTATGCAACCAAGCCCAAGTTGTCGGCTGGGCGCAGTTTGATCATTATGCTGAAATGGCCCATCAATTTACTGAGGAAGCTAGATTAGGTTTATGTCAAAAACTAGGAATATTCCCGCGCCGAGATTTGAATTTATATGTCCATTTTACTCAAAATCAGGATCCTAACTCTGATTATTGGAACAAAGTTTCTCTTCCTGAATCTAAGAAACAGGAAATATTTGATTATAAGATGAAGGTTACTAAGGCCGTATTTGAGGCGGCATCCGAATTAGGGATAAAATTAGTAATCAAACCTCATCCGGGAGAAAAGTATCCTCTTAATCATACTTTAGACCTTGTCCAAAAGCATGGATTTGTATATCTTCCAGCTGATTCTTGTACTACTCCAGAGCTAATATTGGCGGCAACGTCAGTAACTGCTGACAAAAGTTCTTGTCTGACTGATGCTTGTCTTTTGGATCGGAATACCGCTGGAATGGTTCCCGCAATAACTGAGGAAGAGAGGTGCACCTTTCCTCCGCTGGAGCATGGAGCTATACCTTATGCCAGGACGTTTGATGAAATTAAAACTACTTTAAAATTGATTACTTTTCCTAACGAACAAGAACAGGAGCAGTTATCCTGGATGAGAGGACGGTTTTCAGTTGATGGAAAAGCTGCCCAGAAGATTATTGATCTAGTTGAAAGATTGGCTTAGATTTTCCACTAAGCAATTTCAAGAAAAACATTTTTAAAGGCTGGGAGGTTGTATAAGAAAATGGAATCAGTATTGCTTTTGGAAGGTTTTTTGATTTCGGAATTTTACTATGCTCCTCCTAAAGTTCATACTGCTGAAATCCGCGCACGCGCGGAAGAACATGATCGTAACCAAAAGCTTCGTATTGCTGATGTGCGAGGTATGGTTAGTAAGTATATGGGGGATGGTCTTGAGAACAAAGCAGACGGAATTGCTCATCAGATGTTGACCTACGAACAGCAGATGCTTTACGCTGATAGTTTCCCAGCATTCCAAAGAACTTTTTCTTCACCAAATGGGTTTTCTGTAATCTATAGTGCCTGGATAACTTCTTTAAGTGAAGCTAATGGTGTTTCAACTTCAGTATATGGTGGGGTGATTTTAGGCGAAGATGTAAGAGTCAAATACACTGACAAAAAATTCCTATTTTCTGTTGCTGCATATACTAATGTTGCAAGGCCTGAACCTTTTTCTTTAGTTGGCGGTCCGCTTACTGAATACATTGATCAGAAAGAGGTCACCCCTCCATTGTCTGAACGATTCCCTCTTGTTAGTGTAGAAATGGTTGACGAATTGAAAACAATTGATGGAGCCACTTACGATCCTCAACTTATTGCCGCCGCAGTCAAGCGATTTGTTTCTAAATAATTATTTTCTGAGATTTTTCACAGAATTCTTTCATTATCTATCTGTCTATCAATCAATTATTCCTTTATATATCCTTAAAAATTCTTTCGCCACTTTTTCCTTGCTAAACTCCTGCGCTTTAAGATAGGCTCGTTCAATCATCTCCGGAGAAGGCTCATTTAAAGCTCTAATAATTGTCTCCGCCAGAGACTTTGTATCTTTCGGCTTGGCCATAAATACACATTTTTCAGCAATCTCCCTTAACTCTGGAAGATCAGTAGTCACCACTGCAGTTTTGCAGGCCAGGGCTTCTAGCAGGCAGGAAGGGTTGCCTTCCGTCCCTACCAAATCGGGATAGGGTAGAATAACTAAATCAGCCAAGGCTACATATTTTTCAATTTGTACCTCTTTCTCCAGGAATAAGCTGTTGTGGGGAAATTTATCAATCCGGGGTTTATACTTATATCCATAGGGCAGGTTGCGGGGAGCAAAAATAAAAACTATTTTTGGGTGTTGAGCCAATACTTCCGGCATTGCTTCAATCAAGTAATCAACTCCTTTTTTTTCCCATAGGGCGCCATAATACAAAATAATTTTTTTACCATCTAATCCTAATTCCTGTTTCAACTTTAACTTATCTCTTGGGACAAATTTTTGGATATTGATATTGGATCTAATTACTCTTATTTTATTTTTATTAACTCCTTTTTTAATGATCTTGTCGGCAAATATCTGAGTTGGCACGGTGACAATATCGGCTCGATTCAACAGCCGGTAAAATTTATTGCCTAATCCTTCCCGGGAATAGGATTTCAAGGTATGTATTATTTTAGCTTTCGGACTAAACGCCTTGGCCAGCAGGCTGCGTAATACAAAGATGGGTGCAGAACTAAAACTATGGATAACTTCAAATTTTTCTCCCTTCTTCAGCTGCATCTTCCTTACTGCCAGCGGATGGGCCAGAATTCTATTGTATATGGAATAATTATTGATGGATTTGCTTTTTTCTGATCCCGTGCGGTAAATTGTTAAATTACCAGTTTCAGTATATTTTATTTTTTCTCCTCTAGATTCGGTGATTAAGGTAACTTTATTACCTAAATTAGAGAGTTCTGTAGCCAAATCCAGGATGGTTATGGCAGTAGCTTCTTTGTGTCCGTAGAATCCGGTCGAGAGCAGGGCAATGTCCATATACCGCTGGGTTGAGAAGTGATTTATATAAGTTGTTGAATTAGTTGCCCTTTACTTTAACCTTTACTTTAACCTAACTCCTACTGTCGCAATATTTTCATACTGTTTAAATTGGATATGCCCATTCAGTTTCACTACCTATTTAAATCAATTTAAATGTCAATCTTTTATGGACAATATCTTTATATCTACCACTTTTGGTCCTGATAAATCTAAGCTTAGTGAAATTCTTCCCCTGTGCGCTCAAAACAACTTCACTAATCTGGAACTAGGATCCAATCATTGTTATGAAGACAACTTCCACACTATCATCAAAAAATTTAATTTTAATTATCTCGTCCATAACTATTTCCCAATCCCTAAGGATTTGTTTGTAGTTAACATAGCTTCATTAAATGATGAGATTTATGTAAGAAGTCTTAGGCACATTTTTACGGCCATCGATTTCACCCAGCAGATAGGGGGGAAACTGTATACTTTCCATCCCGGATTTTTAACTGACGTTAAAGAAAGCGCTAATAAAAGCAATTACGATTTTGTTTTTTCCTCTGAAAACTTAGACCAAAATACCTATGGCCTGGCCTTCCAACGTATGCTTATTGCTATTCGTCAAATAGTGGAATACGCTAAAATAAAACAGGTTAAGGTTGCTATTGAAACCGAAGGTTCAATCTCCAAGAAGGATTACTTATTGATGCAGCGTCCGGAAGAATATAAACTCTTTTTCCAACATTTCTCTCCTTCAGAGATGGGGATAAACTTAAACCTGGGGCATTTAATCCTGGCTTCTAAAGCCTTCAATTTTGAAAAACATGATTTTGTGGACTTAATTGCGGATTATGTTGTAGCTATGGAATTAAGCCACAATGAAGGAGTTAACGATGATCACCTGCCTTTAAAAGCCGAAGGATGGTATTGGAAGTTTATCCGTGATCCTAGATTTTCCCACTGTTATAAAATTATAGAAACTAGGAATTCCGGCATCGGCCAATTGAAGGAATGCATTTCTTACTTTTAATAAGATCTAAACTAGTGGTGCACTAAAATCAAATCCTAACCCTCAGCTTCCACAAGTCTAAAAATAACTGAGAAACAATCTTAGGTATTTTTTTGTAAGAAAAAGTCTTGGCTGGTCCATCAAAATTTCGCTTATAGTGGATAACTGGAACTTCTGTTATCTTATGTCCTTTACGATGAATCCTCAGCAATATTTCCGTGGAGATGCATTCTTTAAGTACATTTACTTCGGATAAGATTTGATCCAATATCTTTTTTTGGTATAGTTTAAACCCGGAATCAATATCATAAAATCGATGTCCAAACAGCAGACTTACATACAGGTTGTAAATTCGGGAAAGAACAATTCGGTGCATAGGATCACCCCGTTCTTTCTTGAATCCGGATACAACCCCATTGTCCTTAATATGGGCGTACAACTTCATGAAATCTCCCATTTCATGCGCTCCGCCGGTGTCGCAGAGAAAAACATATTTTCCTTGAGCTAGGGCCAGGGCATCTTTCAGAGCCCGATTATACCCTTTCCTATCTTTGCCGCTTACCAGCCGGAATCCTTTTTCCGCTTGAAGCTGGGATAGAATCTCTTTTGTTCCATCCGTGCTGCCATCTTCGGCTACTACTAATTCGGCTGGTCCAGAAAAATTATTAAGAACTTTTTCGTAAACTTCAGTGATGACTTTTTGGATAGACTTAGCTTCGTTATATACTGGCAGAATTACGGATAATTCATATTGTTGGTCCATTAATCTTTCTTTAGGCCAACTATTATTTAATTCTTCTGTTTTAATTTAGATATTAAGTCTTTGTTTAATTCTTCTGCTAATCGCTGGCTGTTTTCAGCCACTTTATCCGTATTCATATACTCAAATTCAGCAAATCTTCCGCAGCAGGAAATATCTTTTCCTTTAAGATAATTAAGCACCTTGTCGGCATTTTTTCTATGGTCTAAATCATAGATTACATAAGCATATTTAAATGTTTTAAGATCCATCTGTACTAAATCCTTCTTATCAATAAATCCTATTTTGTGCAGATCATCCACTATCCTGGATTTTATCTCTTCCGGACTTAAATAGGCCAAATGGCTCTCCGGCCGGAAAGTAATTTCCATCATTAAGGCTGAGCCTTGTTTGGGAACATAATTTTCTCCTAAAAAATTAAGCTTGCATACTCGGTGGAAAATTATATCCTGATCCGGGACGTTGATGGCAAAATTATCTCCTAGATTATCTTTTTTAAAAATACATACTGCAATATGGATGGAATTATATTTCAATTTCTCTACCGTTGCTTTTACAGAAGCAAATTCTAAATCCTGGTCTAATCTAAGAACTTTAAACAGTTCCTCCAGGGGCATGCAGTTGACTAGTCTTGGGGCTTTAAATGCTCCTTTATCACTTTCCACCACCCAGTATCCGCCGTCTTTGGTTATGCTAGTTATTTTCAATCCTGTAACTATCTGCGACTTGGATGCAGCCAATTTTTCATACGCTTTAATTAAACTTTTCACTCCGCCTTCACTGGGGTAATGAAAATATAACTGGTGGGTATAACCTTCGGTTTCTACACCTTTAGCGGACTTAATTATATCTTCTTTAGGCGGCTTAGGTATTCGTTCTACCATCTGCAGGTCCATAAAAGCCGGATCATATTTCCAAATTTTTTCATTGTAAGGCTGAAGATAAAGCCGGGTAATTCCTTCTCCAAACGTTTTCAAAAAGAACTGCAGCATATTTTTAGGGTCATAATTTTCGTAGGGATTATCTAAGAATTCTTTCAAACAGTATTCTTTATCTGGTTCGCTTAAGGAAGCCAAATCATTTTCTAGGGGGTATTTAATAAATTTACCCTTAAGGAAAACCTTATTCATCCTTCTTAGTTTATTAGTTTTAATCAAAGAAGTATGAAAATTAAGTATCTGCTGATTTTTAGAGAATAGAATGTGCGGTCCAACGTCATAATAAACTCCGCTTAAATTAAAACTACGGCATAACCCTCCCGTTTCTTGTTCTTTTTCCAGGATGATACTATCGTCGTTAAGAAAATGGGCCAAAGACAGTCCTGCAATTCCCCCGCCTAGGATTATGGTGGTCATTACTAACTTTACCTCACCTGATCTTCATTCTGTCTAATTGATCCTAGTCTAACTTTAGGTGCTAGATCCTTGATACCAGCTTCCAGCGGATAATTGCATTTATACCCCAGTCGTTCTTTTATCTTGCTAATATCCGCGTCTTGGCTCCAAATATAATTTTTCACCGGGTTAGGGATATATTTAACTATTCCCGGTTTGCCTACAATTTTAGATATAGTATTAACTAACTGATTCAAAGAATATGACTCCCCGCTGCCGACGTTAAAAACTTCACCCATCAATTTCTGTTTAGATTCAATACCCAAAGTGATAGCTTGCACTATATCTTTTACGTAAGTAAAATCCCGGGTCTGATTACCGTCCCCATAAATAACTAATTCTTGTCCTTGCATAGTTTTCCACACAAATTGGGTGGCTAAATTAGAAAAATAACCTTTGCTTTCTTCATTTGGCCCATATACTGACATAAATCTGTAGCCGACAGTTTCCAATCCATATTCTTGGCTGAATATCTTAGCACAGAATTCATTTTCTAATTTGGTGGCGGCATACATGTTAGGCGGACTTAGTTTCATCTCTTCAGTTAGGGGGGGGTTATTATTGCCGTAAACCGAAGATGTGGAAGCATACAGCACCCGTTTGACTTTATTTTTTACTGCTGATCTAAGCATGGTCATGAATCCGCCCACATTTGTCTGTACTGCTTCTTTCACGTTATCCAATCGAAACATGGGTGAAGCGGAAGCCGCGGCTAAATTTACAATACAATCTACTCCTGTAGTTATAGATTCCACCAATTTTTCATTATTAATGCTGCCTTCAACGAATTTAATTTTATTCCAAACAAAGTTTAAATTATCTTTCCGGCCAAGAGACAGATCATCCAGGGCTACAACTTCATATCCTCGGGCGACCAATTCAGCAGCTAAATTGCTGCCAATGAATCCGGCCGCTCCGGTAATTAATATTTTCATTTTTTTATTCACTTTTTTAGATTCCATTATCCTATCCTCACTCTCAGCCCCGGCCTTGGTTAAATTACTTTCCTTTAAAAAATTCTCTACCGTTTTTTTAAGTCCAGCTTTAAGGTCGTGGTGAGGTTTCCATCCTAGTTGAGATTTTATTTTTGTATAGTATCCATATTCATATTTTTCTTCATCTGGACGGAATAAATTTGATTCTACTTTTACCTTAAGGGGATGATTTATAATTTCTCCGATTACTTCCACTATTTCGGCTGCACTGGTGCCGATCTGTGAACTAACATTATAAATTTCGGTTCCAGGTTTAGATTCGGTCTCTACTGCTAGCACTAAAGCATTAATTACATCCTCTACATAAGTATAATCCCGCTGGGAGGCAAGGTCTCCTAAAATAATTTCCGGAATCGAACCCTGCTCCAGTCCAGGTTTAAGTTGATTTAAAATTGTTGGCACCAAAAAATTATCTTTCTGTCCCGGCCCATAAACATTAAAAATTCTTAGAATTATCTGGGACTTATCTTTTGAGGTATAAAAGTCGATCAGTTTTTCGGCAATTAATTTTGATTTTCCGAGTATGTTTAAAGGGGCGGTGGGATGATTTTCCGTAATGGGGAGCGATTCAATCTTACCATAAACTTTTCCGGTAGAAGCATAAATAAATTTTTTAGTAGTTGGAGAATTATGGAATGCCTCCAGCAAATTTTTAGTTCCTTGAAAATTTATCCTTAAAGATTCATTTTTATTATCTGCAATATCTTTATGGGCGGTAAGTGCTGCCAAGTGCACCACTACTTCTGCTTCGGCCACTTGAGCTTCCACTTTGACTTTATCCAACACATCTGCTAAAATATATTTTATTCCTTCTACCTTAGTCTGTTCCTGTTTTCCAATTCCGACTATATTGTGTCCGCGGGTAAGTAGCTGCTGGGCTAATGCAGATCCTATAAACCCATTAACTCCGGTGATTAGTACTTTCATGTTTGCTTTTCACCCTGGCTTATTTTTTCCTGCCCATTTTTTCCGGCCATTTCTTTTAATCCCGGAGTTGAATTTTCATTCATCTTAACCCCTAGTTCTTTCTCCGCCTTATCTGGGTTAACAAAATGATGCCGGCCTAAATGAGCTAGAGCATTTAAATATCTTAAATGGATGTTAAACTGGCCTGATAAGTAATCCATTTTTTCCGTAATCCGGGAGCAGACCGTAGGTATAGTTAATAAATTAGGTTCTACTTTTAATCCCTGAGACAGGGCCTTATAAAATTCCAGAGTAGTCAACGGCTGCTTATCTGCCGCCAGATAAATTTGTCCGTTCCTTCCCTTATTCTCTGCGGCCAGCATAATTTCAATTACTTTATTCAGGCTGACATAGCTTCTTAAATAGCCTCCTTTATTGCTGGATCTGACCAGCGGAACAATTTTATTATTTTTTAGCAGTTCCATCAACTCTCTTAAATTGTTGGATGCCGGATGGCCGTAGAACACCGCTGGAGCAATGATTACAACTTTAGTCCCCTTATCAGAATTCTTAATTAGCAATTCATCTCCCTGAATTTTACTTTTAGTATAATGGCTGGAATATTTCAAGGGCGACAGTTCAGTTAATGGGGTTGACAAATCCGCATTTGTTCCATAGATGGTGGAGCTGCTGATGTGGATAAAATTTTTAACTCCAGCCTTAATCGCCGCCTGCAATAAGTTAACTGCTCCATCCCGGTTGACTCGATAAATTTCGTCTGTTTTTTTAGGATGCTGTATTCCGGCGCAGTTAAATAGGGTTTCAATCCCAGTCAAATTAACCGCTAATTCTTCCACCGGAGAAAGGATATCCATAAAGGCGATTGTAACTTCTTTAGCCGGGAATATTGGGGAAATATTTTTTTTAAATGAGGGATGAACAAGGCAGGTGACTTCCCGTCCTTGTTGCAGCAAGGCTTCCACTAATTTTGTGCCTAAAAATCCAGGTGCTCCAGCTACGGCCACTTTAGAAGGGTGGTCCTGGTTTTTATTTTGTTTATTCAAGTTACATTCGGTTTCCATTTTTTCAGCTAGTTTTGATTCTATTTATCCTTATTTGGGTCTATTTGTCCCTTATTAATCCTTTATGATATTTTATTTATTCTTAACCAGCACTATCTTTCGCTGCAGGGCAAAAAAATTAGGCGCCAACTCAATTAAAAGATTATCTATCCGCTCTATAATTTTTAACATCGACTCTGGCAGGTTTATAGTTTTAGCTTTATTGGTTACTCCTCCAGACAGTGGAAAAAGCATAAATTCGGAAGGATTGTCCAGTACAATCTGAAAAAAAGGCATCTTGTGGTGGAATTTATTCTTATCATCAAACAATAAATTTGGGACGGCATTATTGCCCTGCCAGGGATCTTTTACTGGTTTACAGGGTGATTGCTCATCAAAGGGATCGACCCGGTACGACCATCCTTCGGTCCTTAATATCCAAGTCATCAATTTGCACATTGTTGAAAAATTAACTTCTTGGATTATTAGTCTGCCTTTTGGCTTAAGGATCCGGCGCACTTCCTTTAAAAATTTGGCAGGATAAGACAGGTGGTGGATCATGTTACTGCAGATGACTGCATCATAGGTGCCGTCCTCTAATTTTATGTTTTCGGCATCAACTACTTGGTCTACCCATTCCTGTTTATCTAAATCGGTTAAAATTATTTTGGCATCTGGGCGTAGAAAATCTTTTGATACTCCAATTCCGCAGCCTAATTCTAAGACTTTATCTCCAGGATTAATAAACCGGTTCATCCACATATATCTATTTTTTAACAAGTAAATAAGGTTAGGAGGTTTTTGATGATAATAATAATTTCGGGAAGAGACTACATCCCCTACATTTTTTAACCGGCTGGTATTGGGTTTAGGGTAATATTCTTCTCCCCAGGATTTAGATTTCATTTGTTTACCTTTACTGAAGTTTGGACTTACTGTTTTTTTGTATCTCTTTCCGGTCTCACCTTATTATCCTCAATTTTTTGATACTGCTGGGCAAACAACTTACTTACCATCAACGGAAACACTCCCGACCCCAGGGCAAATAATTTTGATTTTAAGGAAGTATGGTAAATATATTTATTATTTTCAATGGCCGCAATTATTTTCTGGGCAACGTTATCCGGATCAGCTTCATTTAAATCTTCAAAAGGCAGCATCAATGTTTCCTTGGATCCAAGGACATGTTCTTTAAATTTAGTTTTGGTACGATCCACAAAAATAGAGTAGACTTTAATATTATTTTTATCTTCTTCAATCCTTAACGCTTCGGAAAGCCGGTCTAAGGACGATTTGCTGGCGGCATAAATTCCATGATTAAATGAGCTATGTTTGGATATGGCGGAAGAGATGTTAACTATTCCACCGCTCTTTCTGGTTCGCATTCCGGGAAGAACCTGTTGAACGCATTTCAATGGTCCAAAAAAATTAGTTTGAAACATTATTTTAGCTGCATCCTCCTTGGTATCAGCAATCTGATCAAAATATCCTACCGCAGCATTGTTTATCAGCAAGTCAATCTGCGAATATTTTTTTAATATTTTGGCAAAAGTTTCTCTGATGGATTCATCCGAGGTTAGGTCCAGGGGGAAAGCTTCGGCTAGATAATTTTTATGGATGAGATCAAATTCCATCAATTTTATTTTATCTACTGATCTAGCAAGTAGGATTATTCTGGCTCCCTGCTGGGCCATTTCTTGGGCTAATGATTTTCCAATACCTTCTGATGCTCCAGTGATTACTACTGTTTTACCTTTAATTGGATCCATGGTTTAAATTTCTTTTTTTTAAATCTGTTTTTAATTTTTAAAATGTTTATTTTAGGAACTAATAATACCCTTTATCAATAAAATCCCGCCAGTAATTTAGAATAGAGTGCATAGTCTCTTGGAAACCGATAGTCTGTTTCCATCCGGTTAACTGTTCAAATTTAGTAAACTTTCCCGTAAAATTTCTTAATTCCGTCGGCCTTACCCTGGCCTGGTCAACTACATAACTAATTTTATCTTTCATTGGTGACAAGCTAATCAGCATTTTTAAACATTCTTCTATGGTATAAATTTGCTGCGACCCGATAAGATATAATTCTCCGGGAATGCCTTTTTCCATAGCTAAAAAATAAGCTCTAACTGTATCTCGGATGTCCGTAAAATTACGCCGGGCTTCTAGATTTCCAACTTTGATGACTGGTTCTTGTAATCCCCGTTCTATTCGGGCAATTTGATATCCAAATGAGGCCAAAGCGCCATGGACGTCTCGTCTGGGTCCTTCATGATTAAACGCTCTGGTCCTTACAATTGGTATTCCATAGGAGGCAAAATAAGTCTGGCATACGGCATCCTGAGCTACTTTGCTGGCTGCATATGGATTGATGGGGTTTAATCTGGTTTCTTCAGTAATGGGGTGCAGTTCTAAGGGCACATCTCCATATTCTTCCGGAGTACACGAAACTAGAACTCTGGACTTTAAATTTAAACTGCGCATGGCTTCAAAGAGATTTATAGTTCCAATGGCATTTATCTGCATATAGGCTGCCGGCATGTTCCAGCTGGGGGTAACCCAACTCATGGCTCCAAAATGATAAATATAATCTGGTTTGACTTGACGTAATACTTCCACCAAGCTATTTTGATCAATTAGATCTGCATCTAACAAGCTAATTTTATCGAGTATATGGCGAATATTACGCAGACTGGAATTAGGCCGTTTCAGGCCATATATTTTATAATCAGTGTTTTCTAACAGATAGTCGGCAATATGGCTTCCCGCAAATCCAGTTATTCCGGTTATCAATACTTTTTTCATCTTCTCTAAAGCTAAGTGGTTATTATTTAAATTTTATCTAACAAGGGGAAAGTGGGGATTTTTAACTCAACCTACCTCGAACTTACACAACCTTTAAATTTAATTCTAGTCTAAATTCACCCCATGAAATCCAAAACTCTATTCTACCTTATAATCACGGTAATAGTGGCTTTATCCATCTTAGCCCGATTTTATGATCTATCAATGGATCCCTTCCCTTATGACGATTATGGTATGGGGTATGTAGATGAGGGGGGTTATACTTTCAATGCTCGAAATAAAGCTTTATTTGACGATTGGTTTTTGGAAGGAAGCTTGTGGAATTCCATTTATATTTCCCCTATCTTTACTTATCTGGAATATGCTTCCTTGCACACCTTTGGGGTTAACACCCAGTCTATGCGTTTGGTCCCGGCGGTGTTGGGTATTTTGTCCATTTTCATTGCCAGTTATTTTCTGATGCGGAAGAATTTTCAAGCAGGGATGATCTATTTAGCTTTCTTAAGCATTAATCTCCTGCTCATTGTTTACAGCCGGGTGGCTACCTTGCAATCACTGGAACTATTTTTTATTTTAGCTATGATTGGATTAATTATCAATGATACTAACTGGTCTTGGTTAGGGGTAGGGCTGTTGATACCTTGTTTAATATTTACCAAGTTAACTTCGTTTTTTTTTATTCTTGCTATACCTTTAAGTTTAATTCTCTATTATTGGATGTGCCGGAAAATAAATCAGTTACAGTCGAAGGATTACCTTAAAAGATTGGGATTCTTAATCCTAGGCGGAGTTATTTCCTTATCCGGCTGGCTGATATGGCTGTCTAATAATTTTGGCGGCTGGCTGGTAATGAACCAGATGATGGCCCATAAATTATATTTGAATTTTTTCAAAGTAGCGGCAGTAATAACTCACCTGCTGCATTTTTCCTACCTTAATTTAATCTTAATTATTTTGTCAATTGGATTAGTTGTCTATTTTTTAATAACTTTATTCAAGCAAAGAACGATTCATTATCTAGATTTGTTTCTGTTGTGCTGTCTGGGATTATTCTTGCTGCAAACATTGGCCATTGATTTCTTCCTGCGCCGCTGGGTGTTAATTATTCCCGTAGTTGCCTTACTTGCTGTCCGGGCGGTATTAAGTTTAGGTCGGGTTAATTTTTCTTATGCGGGCAAGGAAATTAAGTTAAGTCGAACAGTTTTAATTTCTTTAATATTAGTAGTTTATCTAGCGGCTAACTTTATTCCTATACTCTTATTCTTTAATAAAAATATCACTACTCCGGAAGAAACTCATACCATTGTTAGAACGTCCCAGGAATTAGGAGAGATTATCCCGGAGGGAGAGAAAGTTTTTGGCACCATGGCCATCGCTTTAGGCTATGAAAATAAAATTCGGCCTTACTACATTTATTGGAAAAGCGCTTTAATTGATGCTGAAGAACTTTTTTATCCCTATTTTAAGGAGAATATAAATTATGCTGTCCTAAACTTTGACTTATTTTTGGCTGAAGATTTAGCGGAATTGGAAATTGATCTGGACCAATCTCCAATTTACAAGGATATACAGGATAATTTTGAAATTGTGGAAACATTAACGGGCAAGGATTGGATTGATAACAGCATCTCTCTGCCAATTTATATTTATGAGCGGAGGTAAGGGTTAGAATAATTTCAATCTATCATCATCCTTCTAAAAAATTTCTCAATAGCCGTAAAATCATCTATCAAGAAATCCGGATTGGCCTTTTCCATAATTTCTTTTCTTTGACGATAACTATCTCCTCCCGGTGAACTATCCGCTTCATTTGAATTTTTAATCACTGCTACGCTGATACATCCGTTGCTTGTAGCTGCTTCCACATCTGTCGGGGTGTCGCCCAAAACATAAATTTTTGCTTCATCGTGAACGGAGTAATTTTCTCTAAACTTTTTGATTGCCGCAGCCACAATATCCTTTCTTTGAGTAGTGTTATCAGCATAACTGTTAATGTTGGGGTCAAAAAATTGATTTAAATTTGCGGCTCGAATAATAGCTTCACCCGATTGTTTAATATTGCCCGTGACAATTCCTCTAGGTATATCTAAATAGCGGATCATTTCCAAAAATCTAATTACTCCCGGCAATACAACAGTTTCATCTCCGGATGCAGTTTTAATACCTTTTTCTAACTGTTGGGCATAAATTGAAAATACTTTATCTAACCCGGCTTGGATAACTTCTTCCGCCACTCCCAATTTTCTAACTGGGATGGCCACTACTTCCCGGGCCGGCAAGCCATAATTCTGCTCAATTTCTGAAGCAGAAATGTTTATTCCGTAAATATGTTTGATTGCCGCTTGGTACGCTGGAGTGTGATATTTATAGACGTTGACTAAAGTTCCATCAATATCCCACAAGGTTAAGATATCTTTCATTATTTACCTATATCATTAATGTACCTATTAAGTCTGGACCTTTAGCATCGATAGATGCACTCAATATTATTGGCTCTATTTTTAAGGAAACAAAGTTCGATCAATCAATTCGCACCACGCATGAATAACGGTGATATGCGACTCTTGTATTCGGGAGGTTCTAGCTGAAGGGATGACTATGTTGGCATCCAAATTTAATCCGTTAGCCTTGCCACCGCCTTTACCGTTTAAACAGATGGTTTTAATACCTTTCCTGCCGGCTTCTTCAAATGCCCTTAAGACATTCGCCGAATTGCCGGAAGTGGTAATTCCTACCAGAACATCGCCTTCATTTCCTAAGGCTTGCACTTTCCGGGAAAAAACGGTCTCATAACCAAAATCGTTGGCCCAAGCAGTTATCTTGGAGGAATTGGTAGTTAAGGCGATAGCTGGAAGTCCGGGGCGTTCTTTTTCATAAGTCATTACTAATTCTCCGGCAAAATGCTGGGCATCAGCGGCTGAGCCTCCGTTCCCACAGATGAGTAATTTTTTCCCATTCTTAAGCGCAGTTATCATTATCTTGGCGGCTTTCTCCAATTCGTCTAAATTTTGGTTGATAACCGCTTCTTTGGCTCGAATAGACTCTAAAATATTCTGCTTGATTATTTCTTGCATTGACATCACCTGGTTTTTTAACTTTAAATTTTACTTAGTCTTAAAAAAGGGTATGGATTTTAGTTCTGGACTAGGGGTTAGGATATTTTGGCTGCTTCGTTTTTTGTCTGAAGATGTCAGCTATGCTGTCATAAGGAATATTTTTGTTAGATAGAGATTGAAATAGTAATTCTTTGAATTTATCGCTCCAGTCATCACGCAAACCATCCCTTACCTGATGATATGCGGTTATACAGCCCATCATAAAACCAGCAGAAAGGACATTTTCTAAATTTTTATTGGTAGGATCGTTAAATTCATAATTACCCCCATTATTATGATAACCTCTGAAATAAGCTTCAAGTGCTTTCTCGAAGGTATTTTCATCAAAATAATTAAATAAATGTAATTTGTGGTGATAAACATCTAACACTGGAGGACCAGCTTGACAATGCTCCAAGTCAAAATATCCACTAGGTTTTCCATCCATATCCACTAAAAAATTGTTAGGATGGAGATCAGAGAATATAAATAATACGTCAGTTGGTAATATTAATGAGTTTACACTAGACCAAAAATAGTTTTGTATACTCTTAAGTTCTTTTTTGGTTAAAGCTTTTTTTTCTTCAGCCCTGACCAGTTTAAATTTCAATATCTGCTGCAATCGTTTTTCGAATGAAGTTATTCCTTTTGGTTTGATACCTTCCGGGGTAATATTACCATAGGATGAAAATTTTAGTCTTTGAGTTTCAGCTTCATCTGCTCCTAAATGTTCTAATGATTTAAGGAAGGGCGTAATCTTAAAATCATTCTCCTTAACATACTCACACCACACCTTTCCCGGCATTTTTTGTTGAACAATAAACCTCTTTCCTTCCGCTTGGTGGATTAAACTTAAAGGGGACGGCAATCCTGCCTTTCTCAACAAATCAGCAGTATAACCTTCTCTTTCCAAGGAAAGCTCGCTGTTGAAAGAAAAATCTTTTCTAACACCATCTTTAGATAATCTAGAATTATTTTCAAATTTAGCAATAATTTTTTCTCCCCCGGAAAGAGAAACATCAAAAACAAAGTGCCCTAATCCTTCCCTGATTCTAGATATTGATTGAACACGATAATTGACTGATTCTAATAGTCTATGTGCATCTTCAACGGCTAAATCTCCCATATTTTAGTTATCCCCTAATACTTAATAAACTGGATGGAACAATCCTATTGAGATTACCTATTCTTCCATTAAATTTATTAATTAAAATCTTTCTAATTTAATTCATGAAAGATAAACCCATAATAATTTCCCTCATCCTCGCCCGCGGCGGTTCCAAGGGCGTTCCGAGAAAAAACCTCCGCTTATTAGCCGGCAAGCCGTTAATTTATTATGCTATTAACCCTAGTCTGCAATCTAAATACATTCAGCATACTTTTCTTTCCACTGAAGATGAAGAAATTGCTGCTGTAGCTAGACAATTAGGTGCAGAGGTTATTCCCCGTCCGATGGAATTAGCACAGGACGATACTCCCGATTTGCCAGTTTTACAGCATGCCCTAAATTATCTGGAAACTAAGAAGAATATTTTCCCGGACTTGATTGTTTTTTTACGCCCTACTCAGCCTTTAAGAACCGTGGAGACTATTGATCAAGCAATTAGTACTCTGCTGGAAACCAATGTGGAGAGTGTGCATACCGTCCACGAAGCTAAAGAACATCCTTACTGGATGAATAAGATTGATGATAACGGCAGCTTGATCGATTTCTTTCCGGGCGGGTGGAATTATACTCGCAGACAGGATCTGCCTAAAGTGTACAAATCTAACGGGTTAGTGGATGTAATGACTAGGGATTTATTGATGGTCAAGGGCAAGAAAAGAGGGGATACCCAGAAAGCAGTTATAACTGAAACTAAACTGGGGGTGGACATTGATACGGAGTTTGATTTATTGGTGGCGGAGGAGATGGTGAAGGGGGTTAATAATAGAGAAGTTTGAAAAATAGTAATTTTGGCAAATATATCGTTTGTTTAATGCCAAAATTACGTTTATTTCAAATTCTCTTTAGAAGTTTGCGGATAAATAATTTAATTATGCAAACTTCTCAATACTAAGATTTAGTTATGCACACAGCAATATTCCTGGATCGGGACGGAGTGATAAATGAAGAAAAGCACCTGTTGCATAAAAAAGATGATTTGGTGCTTCTTCCGGGAGTAGCCGAAGCTATAAAACTATTGAATGATCATAACTTTAAAGTAATTGTTATTACTAATCAACCCGTAGTTGCTAGAGGATTGGCAACTGAAGAGGATATAACTGAAATTCACTCCCATATGTTAGAGTTGTTAAAAGTAAAAGGAGCAAAAATTGATAAAATTTATTTTTGTCCCCATCACCCTACTGCGGGAGAAAATAGTTTATACACCCAAGAATGCGGCTGCCGAAAACCTAAGCCGGGAATGATTTTACAGGCGGCAAGAGAATTTGGCTCCATGTCTCTAACTGAATGTTATATGGTTGGAGATAAAATCAGTGATGTTAAGGCTGGACATTCGGCTGGTTGCAAAACAATCTTGGTTTCAACCGGATACGGCGGAGGCGATGGATGGGATGATGCAGTACCTGATTATAAAACTGATAATTTATTAACTGCTGTTAAGGAAATTATTTTAAAAAAGGCTTAGATAAATGAAATTATTCATCCATGCCGGCGGAAAGGGAACTCGGCTGTACCCCCTAACTAAAAATATACCTAAACCCTTAGTTCCCGTCTGCGGAAAACCGGTGCTGCATCATTTGATTGATTGGGCCAAGAGTACTCAAGTAATAAGTTCAATAGTCCTGCTCAACGGTCATCTGGCTGAAAAGATAGTTGATAATCTAGGCGATGGGTCCAATTTTGGTATAAATGTTGTCCATTCCAATGAACCTTCCGCCTTAGGCAGCGGCGGTGCAATAAAGTTCGCTAATCAGCATATTAATGGAACATTTGTGTGTCTATCAGGCGATCATCTCTGCGAAGTAGATCTAAGGAAAATGTTAGATTTCCATCGTAAGAATAATGCTGATATAACAGTATTAGTGCATAAATCATCCCACCCCTGTGATTCAGATATTCTTAAAGTTAACACTAATCAGGAAGTTATCCAATTTATTTCCAAGCATGATGACCATACCAATTCTGGAGATTTATCTAACTCTGGGTTGTGCATAATAGAGCCTAAGGTCCTTGATTTGATCGGTTCGGAGATGGTCTTTAATTTTGAAACTTATCTTTACCCTAAGATAATATCTTCCGGGATGAGGATGATGGGGTATTATACTGAAGAATTTATGTCAGATATGGGCACTCCCGAACGGCTGCAAAAGTGCGAAAATTATTTGCGGAATAAAAAAACATAAATTTTATAAACGTATACCCTCAGAACAAAAAACATTATCCCAACTTCATTTTTTAACTGGGTTTGATACCCCGCAGCTCTGCTGCGATTGGGATTTTTCATTTGGAGGTATAAACATGACCACTATTTACTTTTTTGCAGGAACGCCTAGTGCAGGCAAGAGTACCGCTCGACGGGGGTTAGAAGAAAGATTTGGCCTGCCCGCGGTGCTAACGAGGGATAATGCCGAAAGCATTCGATTGTTAGATCCAAGTAAAGTTTCTTATGAGGAATCAATAACCGCCACTACAGTCAAGAAGGCCATTCCGGCCGTTTTTAACGACAATCCACACTACCACTTGCCTTTCCTCACTATTGATAAAGACCTATTACAGGATGAAATGGCTCATGAAGGAGTGAATTGGGGTCGAATTGCTAATCATCCCTTAAGTGGGGACGGAGTTTGGAAAGCCTACGATCTTCTCCATCGGTCCGGAAATTATGCCCTAAGAGCAGGGGTAAGTGTGATCATGGACTGTCCCCATGTTACTCATTTTACTGGTGGAAGAAGGTCTAAAATTATTCATGCCATTACTGAAGGAACCAATGTTAATGTTGAAGTATTTGGTTTTTATGCTCCCGGTGAAGTTATTTATGATCGGATGGTTGCCCGAGGAACAACTGTTGAAGGAGAGAGAGATTTTGATAAAACTTCGTCTGTGAAAAAATGGTATGAGTTTGTAAAGAAAGAAATAACTCCACTTAGAGAAGGCGGTGAGTTTGGATATTTTTTTGGTGACAAATATACTCCGATCGATACGAGCCTCTTTTCTGCAGATGAAGTCCTGGAAATAGTATCCAGTAAGCTAAGATTAAAATAATTTTATTACTCGCTGAGATTATGTTTTTTTTGTTATTTTAAGAATTTAAGAAAAAATTTTAAAGAGAAGTTTGAAAAATAGTAATTTTGGCAAATATATCATTTGTTTAATGCCAAAATTATGTTTATTTCAAATTCTCTTTAGAAGTTTGCGGATAAATAATTTAATTATGCAAACTTCTCGGCTTAGT
>Ga0209542_10000627_pt1 | contig 84980 bp, 78 predicted proteins | sample RifCSPhighO2_01_FD_184028 | JGI IMG/M metagenome (GOLD analysis project Ga0209542, IMG submission 184028) | Soil microbial communities from Rifle, Colorado - Rifle CSP2_plank highO2_0.1 (SPAdes) (version 2) | ecosystem: Environmental > Terrestrial > Deep subsurface > Rock core/Sediment ...
GGCGAGCGACCCGCTCAGTAGTCTGGGGGAGTATTCTGGCATTCGCCCATCATCTATCATCACAAAAGATCTGCTTGGGGAACTGTTTGAAACACCAGAATCTTTTAAAGATTTTGCACGAGACACAGTGCTCCACCGACTCGACCAACTTGCATCAGAATTCGAGTCAAATTGATGGACACTCCGTGTCGGTCAAAATTAGACTGTGAACTGTTTTCTGTGTACTGTGTACTGTATCCATGTCATTTGTTGATGAGGCGAGGATATATGCGGAGTCGGGGAAGGGTGGTGACGGCGTCATCCGTTGGCTAAGAACCAAAGAATCCGCGCGCGGTGGACCTTCTGGCGGCGACGGTGGAAGAGGCGGTGATGTCGTCTTGGTTGGAGTGCGCGACATAGCGGCTCTCGCTCATTATCGCTACGAGAAAAAATTTCATGCAGAAGATGGCGAAGCCGGGAAGAGCGAATTAAAGCATGGCGCTAACGGTGCGGAAACACTTCTTAAAGTGCCTGTCGGTACGCTCGCGCATATTGTACAAACAGGAGATGAATACGAAATCACGAAAGAAGACGAGCGCATTGTGCTTTTCCGTGGTGGGAAGGGTGGGCTCGGCAACGCGCGCTTCAAGAGTTCTACACACCAGAACCCATTTGAACGAACCGTTGGTAAAGATGGGAAGGGTGGTGATATCCAATTGACCCTTAAGATTATCGCGGACGCAGGACTAGTCGGTCTACCGAACGCGGGGAAATCGTCTCTTTTAAACGCGCTTACGCGGGCTAAATCCAAAGTTGGCGACTACCCATTCACGACGCTCTCGCCGAACCTAGGTGATTTTTATGGTCGAATCTTAGCCGATATCCCCGGACTTATAGAAGGAGCGTCATCAGGGAAGGGTCTCGGAACAAAATTTCTTAAACATGTTGAAAGGACAGGAATTTTAGTACATCTCGTCTCGGCAGACCAAGAAAATGCGCTTGAATCCTACAGAGAAGTACGCGAGGAAGTGGAGAAATTTGGGCACGAGCTCGGCAAGAAGCGCGAGATTATTATCCTATCCAAAACAGACCTCGTTTCTCCGGAGGAGTGCGAAACAAAAATGCGTCTACTCGCCCGAGAGACCGATAGGGAAGTGCTCAGAGTGTCGGTAAAAGACCAGAAATCGGTTAAGAAGTTCTCAGACAAGTTGGCCAAAATACTAAGCTAAGGTACTCTTTTAATATGCATCGTCCGACTATAGGTCTAGAAATACATGCTGAGCTGAATACCAGGACCAAGATGTTCTGCGACTCGGCGAACGACCCAGACGAGACAAGACCAAATGTAAATGTGTGTCCCGTCTGTATGGCGCATCCGGGCACTCTGCCCGTCATTAACCGCGAAGCGGTTAAACATGTCCTGCGTGTCGGTACTGCTGTTGGAGGCACGCTTGCCGACTTTAGTGAATTTGACCGGAAGAGTTATTTCTATCCCGACATTCCAAAGGGGTATCAGATCAGCCAATATATTCACCCGCTCGTTACAGGCGGTTCACTCGCTGGAGTCGCTATAACGCGCGTACATCTTGAAGAGGACACGGCGCGCTCTACTCACTCCAATAATAAATCTCTCGTTGATTTCAATAGGGCTGGGATTCCTCTTATGGAATTAGTCACAGAGCCGGTTATACGAGATGCGGAGACAGCAGGGAAGTTTGCGCGCAAGCTACAACTTCTCTTGCGCACACTTGGGGCCTCTGAAGCCAATCTAGAGAAAGGGGAGATGCGAATTGAAGCGAACATCTCTGTGTCTTCGGATGAAAACTTTGGTACAAAGGTAGAGGTAAAAAACCTCAATTCGTTCCGTTCTGTTGAACGCGCCATAGCATTTGAAGTTAAGCGCCAAACTACGCTGATTGAAGAGGGCGGCAAGATAGTGCAGGAAACGCGTGGGTGGAACGAAGCGAAGCAAGAAACCTTCCACCAGCGCTTTAAAGAGGGCAGTGCCGATTATCGCTACTTCCCGGAGCCGGACTTGCCGAAACTTTTTATCTCTGAAACCCCGGAGTTCTCGCGCGAAGCGATACGCGCATCGTTACCTGAGCTCCCGTGGGAGCGACAGGCGCGTTACGAGGCGTTGGGGATAAAAACAAGAGGTGCATCTTTCATTACTGCGTCAGTTGAACGAGGAGCATTTTTTGACTCAGTCGTTCGTGAACTTGATGGTCAGCGCGAACTAGTTGTGCTCGCTACAAATTATTTTATATCCGACCTTGCTGGTAACCCGGGTAAAGCCACCCCGGCATCATTCGCGAAACTCATTCGTCTCGTCGCATCTGGCGAGCTCTCTTCGCGCGGAGCGAAAGACACACTGTTCATTTTAGTTGAGAAGGTGGGTGATCCTGAGACCATTGTAAAAGAACACGGACTCGTTCAGGTCCATGATTCAACGGCTCTAACCGTGGTTGTGGATACGGTACTAGGAAGGGAAGAGAAGGCTGTTTTGGAATATAAAAGTGGCAAACAAGCAGCACTACAGTACCTTATCGGTAAAGCAATGAAAGAGAGCGGTGGAGCCGGCAATCCAAAGGTCCTGCGTAAGCTTATAACAGAAAAATTAGGCGGTTAGATTGAGCTGTGCACAACCCTTCCATACCAGCCGAGATGTGCTTATAATACAGGCATGGATGAGATACTCATAGAAGAGAAGAAGTACATATCGTCGAAGCGAGCTGCAAAAGTGACGGGGTATGCGAAAGACTATATCGGCCAGCTTTGTAGAGAGGGGAGAGTCCCGGCGCGACTCGTCGGGCGCAGTTGGTATGTCCTAGAAGCTGCGATACAAGACCATCGTTTTGGCGCTACGGATGTTGAACACGAGAAGACGGAGCAAGCCGTGTCTCATACGCCAGCGGAGCCAGCTATAGAGAGTTCTAAGCCAGGTCTATCAACTTGGGAACCTCCACACTATGAGGCACCTTTAGACGAGTTTCTCCCTTCTATAAATCGCCTAAAAAAAGCAGATACAGACGAAGTTAGCACAGATAAGGTATTAGAGAACCTTCAAGACTCTTGGAGAACATGGTTTGACCGCATTGCAGATACGGCGGGGACTTCTCCGGTTATTGAAAAGGTTGAAGAAATAACAGAAGGAGATGTGCAGGAAGAGCTTACTGAAGTACCAAAAACTCGGGAAGACGAGAAAAAAGATGACGAAGGAGAAGTAAATGTGCCCATTCACGCTGTATATCAAGAGCCTCCGAGAGAGCTCCTCCCATACAGCATTATAGAAGAACAGAATGAAAAACAATTGAGGTCGTTAGTTCACCAAGAAAGACTGTCTATGGGAAACAGAGCGGCGATAAGAGTAATCAAAATTGGAAGCATGTTGCTCGCGGGAGTTATAGTAGTGGTAGCGATCATTGGAACTGGATATTTAGATAAATATATAATATCGGGTAGTCTAGGTAGAATAATCTCGGGTACGGCAGTCTATAATAAATAGTATATTTACTTATTATCTCGTCTCTGATAAACGAACTGACAAATTATCAAGTTTTGTCATCAATATGAAATATTCACGACGCAGTACAGCTCAATAGTAGACTCATACAGGCACTTAGCTCTCAAATAAAGGTTTATTAGATCTTACAAAATTAAAGTAATTAAGTCAGTGCATTACTCTATATCTGTGGAAAATACATTATGTTTGTTATGATACCGACATCCCTATATTCGTTCTTGCATTGAGCCACTCGTAATTTTTCTTAAATAACACGGAATAGCTATATTTTTACTATATAGTTCGCTTATCCGGATTCGTGCTTCGTGTACTGTCATTTAACGCTATGGCGGTCACTATGAAAGTCTCTTTTAAGCTAAATAAAATCAAAATCAGAGTTCATAATTGCAAAATATCACTTAAAAATTGATTTCAGGCCCAATTCCCCACACACCAGGACTATTTTTACCGCACGATAAGCTCAAAAGCACGGCGGTCGACTCTTTCTGTGACCGGAGTGGTAATGCCAAATAAATCTTATCCACAGGCTTTTTGTAAATCCACATAGGAGACGCCGAAATAGTGAGTTATTATTTAGCTAATTCGGCTATCCGACATGGACCCAATCTTTGAAAAAAATCTCATACCGACAAAAAAAGCTTCAGAATTATCTGGGTACACTTCGGATTATTTGGCGCGTCTCGCGCGCTCGGGAAAAATCTCGGCTCATCGAGTTGGCCATTCGTGGTTCGTTGATAGCGAGTCTCTCACTCGTTTCTTAGACCAACAGGGTAATCGTAAAATTGATTACGCGCGCACGCTCGCACGCATGCGCGAACAGGAGTACCTCTCACACCAAGACACACGAAAGGACGCAATGCGTCAAGACACCCGACAGAGTGCTTTACATCAAGTCAAGGGCGCGTTGACAAAACCGCTTCAAGTACCGGAACGATTTGCCAGCGTCGTGAATCTGCTGCGTTCTAATGCTCTCGCAGTCTCGTTATCTCTCGTAGTCGTTATCTCTGGCGCGTTCGCGGCGAGCACAGCGCCACTCCCACTTCTCGCAGATCAGATTGTAGAAATTACTCGTGATGTCGCGTATGGGTTCGGCGAAACATTTGGAAACATTCCTTCGCGCATTGCGGCGAGAATTGAAAAAGCGAACACGGACATGCATTCATTTTCTTTACCAGCCTCGGCAGACATCGCGTTCGCCATACCGCTGGATTTCAATCTTCAATCTCTGCGGGTATCACCTCAAGGCGAACGCACGATATCACGCGATGTATTCGTTTCAAGTTATGATGCTGTTCCAATCCGAACAATCACGATTGATGATATTCGGTCCTCGGCACTTGATTCATACGCGTTCGTTACAAACCCATCACGCATAATAAATTCACTCGCGCGCGCATACATCGCGATTGGAAATAATTCATACGCCGCTATTAATGCGGCGCTCTCAACATACAGATCGTTTATTGAAGGGTCTGGAATAAAATCGCTCGCACTCGCCACAGTTACGCGCGACACACTCGCCACGACGCCACAGCTCGTATCAAAAATAAATCTTGCGCTCGGTAACGCGATTATTAACGCGGCACATTTAGCAATTCGTGCTGACACAATGTTCGCATACGGCCTCGCCGAAGCGGCTCCAAAAAGCGCACGGGCGGTTGTAGCGCTTATTGGAGAAACTGGTGATTTCTTGGCTCAAAAAACTGCCCGTATACCATCTCTAGTCACCACACTTTACTTGCGCGCAACAGGTGCTCCCGCCGTTATTGCACCAACCATCGCAGGCACTATCTTTGATGCAGAATATGCTGTATCTGCTCGTTTTGTTAAGGACACACTGGCCTTCTCAGAGGCATATCTTGGAGCTATAAACGAAACGGGCCGTCTCTACTACGAAGGCACAATCGCCCTGAATAATCTCGGCGCAATTATGCCCTCTGCCATTGAAGATACCTACCTCGCTGCGCTCGGTAAAAGCGCATTGGCTCTGGACTCATTTGCTCGTGTGCCGAAAGTCGCGGCAGTACTCTCAGCGACAGCGCCGCTACTCGCCGCCGTGGCACCAACATTTAATATCGGCGAACAAATAGCGCTTGCAATTTATAAAATAATTCGCGGAGTGGTTGATTCCACGAGCCACATGTTCGCGACACTCCTCGGGTCTCCACCATCTGTCGCCCTACCGAGTGGCGTGCCGCCGCGGACGCGCGTTATCACTGTCGCAACATCAACTCCATTTCGTTCGTCATTGGGAGAATCTTATCCATCGTATACGACAATCGTGCGCGGCGTTTCTGAAGACTTTGTAAATCAATCGCTCGCATCGCTTCGCACCGACCTACTCACGACGATTGCCGGAGCCGTACGACCAATCGCTGCGCAAACCATCACGAACGCGACGACTATCCAACAAATTAATAAAATAGAAGACCTCTCTAATCTCATCGTGCGCAACGGCGACTTCCGTGGGAGCATATTTGATAGCGGTATTAGAGTTTCTGCAACCAACGGCTACTTTACAAGTCTAGATAGTGGCACCACTACTCTCGCGACGACGACCATCACCGGCGACCTCTCGGTCTCGGGCACACTTACTCCGGTAGCCATTTCTGCGGGCACTTCTATTTCTGCACCATACTTCGTTGCGACCTCCACCACTGCTACTTCAACCTTCGCCGGCTCGTTCGCTGTTGACACCAACGGCTTTGTGTACGCGACCTCTACAAAAAATGTCGGCATAGGCATTCTCTCGCCCGCTGCAGTTCTCGCGGTTCAGAACAGCACTTCCACACAGCCAATATTCATCGCGAAGAGCGCGGCGGGCACAGAAGTGTATCGCATCACGAACGCAGGATTCGTCGGTATCGGTACAACGACTCCCGGCGCCGCGCTCGCAGTGGAAGGCTCGTCGCTTCTCGGCAACTCGGCAACCGCTGGATACTTTACTGCTACGACTTCTACCGCATCGCAACTCCCATACGCGTCTTCAACAGCGATTACAGTTTCCGGAACGGCATCTACTTCTGCCCTTGTTGTTTCTAATCAAGCAACCATCGGCTCGTTCACAGTCAACGGAACATCAGTACACACTGGCCTCGCGACATTCGGCAATGCGTCAACGACCCTCTTTTCTTCATATGGTCCATCATATTTTGGCGCGACAGCCACTTCCAGTTTTTCATCAACGGGGGCACTGACACTCGCGTCCGCCTTGGGCATCGGCTCTGGAGGCACAGGACTCTCTTCAATCGCTGACGGCTCTCTCCTCTTCGGCAGTGGCGGTACATCTGCGCTCACCGCTCTCGCCACAACCTCGGGCGCAGGCCGCTTCCTCTCCCTTGACTTCACCACCGGCAGACCAGCGTGGACTGCTTCGTCTTCGCTTGGAGTTGCACTCTCCGACACGACAGGAACTCTCACGGTTGCGAGAGGAGGTACCGGTCAAACGATATTCGGGCAGGGCTGGCTCTCTTCTGACGGAACGACTATTACTTCCTCAACTTCTCCGACAATAAATTATCTGGTGGCCACATCCACCGCGGCCACATCAACATTTGCGGCCGGATTCTCTGTGGGGCAGTGCGTGACGGGGGATACGAAATTGCGCCGCCGCAGGCGGCGCAAGGATGGCAGTTATGACTACGACGAGCCGGATATTGTTGATATTAAAGAAGGCGATGAGATTCAATCGCTTGATGAAAAAACAGGCGTGCTCGTCTGGAGCCGTGTCAAGCAGCTCGCATTCATGGGGGTTAAAGACATTTTCAGGATTACCACCGCTTCCGGCAAAACAATCCGCACAACAGGTAACCATCCGTATTTCGTTCAGAAGCCGATAAAATTACGCAAGAAGCCACGCATCGGCGTGTTTGTTGATGATTCTAATATGTATCACGCGCAAGAGAGAGCCGGGTGGAGAATAGGAATGAAAAACCTCAAGCGCGAACTTCAAAAAGATTTCAGCGTATCATTCATCAACTACTATGCCGCGTTCCGCCACAACATGGCATGGGAACTCACCACGGGCGGGAATTACATATACCTGGACGATATGCGCAACTCGCTCGCGCTCCACGCCGACAGAAAGAATAAGGAACAAAAAACGAACTCCGAGCGGGAGCTCGGAGTTACATTGACTAGGTCATTGTATACGGAGCGTCCGAGCAAGTCAAGCGGGGTCTGGACAAAGGTTGTGGATATCCGCGAGGGGCAGTTTATTGCCACTGCAGAACAGAATGTGCGCGTCGGCGGAGCCGACGCGCGACCAGACAGCGCATTTGTCCGATGGGACCGCGTAGTCAAGGTTGAACGCCTGCCCGCCGAAGCCGTCTACGACATTGAAGTGGAAGGCACGCACAATTTCATCGGCAACGGCATAGTCGCGCACAACACCGCGTTCACAGTCCAGCAAGGGAGCGGGAATGTCGGAATCGGGACGACCTCACCCTCAACAACGCTTGGACTTGTCGGTTCGCAATATTTAACTGGCGGACTCGGTGTCGGGCTTCTCAATACAACGGCGGGAACATTGCAGACGAGCGGGAACATCACTGGCGCCGGTACGCTCACAATCACTGGGGGACTCACAACACTAGGCCAAGCTTCCACCACGCTGTTCTCAAGTTATGGTCCCGCTTATTTTGGCGCCACCGCCACCTCTAGTTTTTCATCAGCCGGCGTCCTTACTCTCGCCTCCGCTCTCGCGGTCACTTCAGGCGGCACGGGACAATCAACATACACAGCAGGAGACATCCTCTACTCCTCTGCCGCAAACACCCTTTCCAAACTCGGCATCGGCACTGGAGGATTTATTCTCGGCTCGGTTAGTGGAGTACCGGGCTGGGTGGCGACCACCACCTTCTCCTCCGGCCTCTCCTATTCAGCAGGCAATGTTACAAACACTGGCGTTCTCTCTCTCGGACCAACAGGCTCCGCCCTTACAGGCGCTCTCGTCATCGCTACCTCCAGCACCGCCTATAACGGCCTCACCGCCTCAACAACAGTCACAGGAAGCGGAACAACTCTCACATTCGCCAACACGCTCGCAGGACTTCTCGGAGTCGGAGGCGGAGGCACAGGACTCTCTTCAATCGCTGACGGCTCTCTCCTCTTCGGCAGTGGCGGTACATCTGCGCTCACCGCTCTCGCCACAACCTCTGGCGCTGGCCGCTTCCTCTCCCTCGCATACACCACCGGCAGACCTTCATGGGTTGCTACGACTTCTCTCAATGTCGCCCTCTCTGACACCACAGGTACTCTTCCTGAAACCCGCGGCGGCACAAACCAAACAACATACACAACAGGAGACATCCTTTACTCCTCTGCCGCAAACACCCTTTCCAAACTCGGCATCGGCACTGGAGGATTTATTCTCGGCTCGGTTAGTGGAGTACCGGGCTGGGTGGCGACCACAACCCTCTCCACTATCACCGGAACATTAGCTGTGTCAAAAGGCGGCACGGGACAAACGACATTCGGGCAGGGCTGGCTCTCTTCAGATGGTACGGCTTTCACCTCTTCAACTTCTCCGACAGTTAATTACATTACGGCGACTTCTACAACAGCGACTTCCACCTTCGCCGCGGGAATCCAATCAACATATTTAAATATCACCGGCACATCCGCCACATCCACATTCGCCAATGGTATTAATGTGGCAACAGGATGTTTCTCAGTCAATGGAACATGCGTAGGCGGAGGCGGAGGTAGCGGAACAGTCACATCAATTGTGGCAGGAAGCGGATTGTCCGGAGGAACAATAACAACAAGTGGAACCATTTCTCTCAATCTCGGCAACGCGAACAGCTGGACTGCTCTGCAATCTTTCGCGAACGCTTCATCCTCTCTCTTTTCCAACACAGGCACTGCGTACTTCGGAGGCACCGCTACATCGTCCTTCTCAAATGCCGGAGTTCTAACTCTTGCCTCGGCGCTGGCGGTTGGCTCGGGCGGGACGGGAGCGACCACACTGACCGGACTTCTGCAGGGCAATGGAACTTCCGCGATTACTGCAGTAACCGGAACCGCGGGACAATTCCCGTACTACAGCGGCACAAGCATTCTCACGGCCACCTCCTCCATCTTCCTCTCCACATCCGGCAATGTCGGCATCGGCACTTCAACTCCCGGCTCAATTCTCTCCATACAGGGGGTCGGGAATTTTACGACCGCGACTTCAACACTCACCTCAACCGGCGGCATCAATTTAACGAGCGGATGTTTTGCCATCAATGGCACTTGCCTTGCTCTTAATACGACAAACTTTTTAGACGCGCAAAAGAACATCACTCTCCTAGCTTTAAAGACCGCCTCATCTACCGAACAGGCCACCACCACTACTCTCATAGACGGCATCGCCGACTCCTTCAGTAACACGAGCGGGATTGATACAACGAATTCCAGCAATATCTTTACAAGCACGGCGGGGCAGGTGACAGGCGTAGCAACTTCCACCGGCGGTACCATCACATCATCAGGTGGAGATTACATTCACACTTTCACCAGCTCTGGTACCTGGACTCCTGGCGGTGACGGAAATGTGCAGTATCTTGTTGTTGCTGGAGGCGGAGGTGGGAGCTCTAGCACTGTTGGTGGAGGAGGCGGAGCCGGTGGAATGCGTACAAGCTCATCTTTTGCCATTACGGCCCAAGCATACTCAATAACAGTGGGGTCTGGTGGAGCAATAAATACAAATGGAAATAATTCTGTTTTTTCTACTATTACTTCAACCGGTGGTGGAACGGGGGGAGGATATGGTAGCCCTAATGGTACAGCAGGAGCTAGTGGTGGGTCAGGTGGTGGTGGTGGTGTAGCGCAAAATGGTACTGGTGGAGCTGGTGGTGCTGGTAACACGCCAAGCACGAGTCCTTCGCAGGGTAATAACGGTGGCACAGGTGGGAATTGTAGTAATAATTGTGACACTGGTAATGGAAGTGGTGGTGGTGGCGGTGCGGGAGCGGTTGGAGCGAATGGGTCAGCTAGTGGCGGCGGTAATGGCGGAGCTGGTACCGCATCATCAATTTCTGGTTCAAGTGTCACATATGCTGGAGGTGGTGGAGGTGGTGGGGTTTCCGCTAGCGGTGGCTCTGGTGGGTCAGGCGGCGGCGGCGCAGGTGGCGCACCTAGTGTTAGCGCGGTGGCTGGAACTGCAAATACCGGCGGCGGCGGCGGCGGCTCAGGTCACCAGACTGGCACTACTTATGATGCGGCTGCAGGCGGCTCCGGTATTGTCATTATCCGATACACATCGCTGACATCTACCGGCATCACCCTCCTCTCCCGCGCCTTCACCGCGACAAGTACGCCAAGCTCTGCCCGCCTCGCCATCCAGGCATACTCATCCGCCTCCTTCACCCTCAACACCGACCTAATGGCGGCAGTCTCCAGAGACGGAGGAACAACATGGGCCACCAGCACCCTAGTTATGATGGGCACTCCTTTAGAAGACGGTACGACTCTATACGGAGACTCCAGCATAGATGTCTCCACCCAGCCAAGCGGAACTTCAATGAAGTACCGCATCATCACAGCCAACAGCAAGGCCATCACAATATATGGAGCAGTATTCCAGTGGGGAGCCGCCACAGGCGCTGACTTAGCAGAAAATTATCCCGTAAACGACCCGAGCATCAGCGCCGGTGAGATAGTTTCTTTTGACGGAGCGAATCCGATATTCGTTAAGCGCGCGGAGGCGAGCGACGGCCGCCCTCTGGCTGGCATCATCTCCACACAGCCGGGGCTCCTTCTTACGGATAAAGAGGACGCGATAGGCCAGCGCCCCGTCGCTCTCTCCGGGCGCGTGCCGACCAAGGTAAATCTTGAAGATGGAGAAATTACCATCGGCGACCGCATCGCGCTTTCGTCGGTGCCGGGAGTTGGCAAACGAGCAAATGCATTTGAGCCGAGCGTCGGCGTTGCTCTGGAGAGTTATACGGCGACCTCAACAAGCGAAATGATAACGGTTTTCATAAATCTACAAACGGGCATAAATATCGGAGCAATCTCATCATCCGTCTTTAATTTTGTCGGCGGAATTATGAATACCATCGGCTCACGCCTGTCTACGCAAGCAGGTCCCGCTTCGGGCCCACTCACAGTTTCTGGAGGAATTGACGCGCTCCGCACCGTTGACCTTGGAACGGCGCAGATATTCCCAGAATCCATCATGAGCTCAACAACCGATTCAACGCTTTCAGCGTCCACGACAGCGACCGTACTGAATTATCTCGGCCTTATCCCAACCGCGCTTAAAGCGGTTCAGGAGCTTGATACTCGCACTCGCTTCATTACGGGCACTGCGACATCCACTGTTCTGACCGTCTCTGATGGGAAACTCATGGTTTCGGGGAATGTATTTGCCGATTCGTATGAGACGGCGATGATGCCCGCGACTGGATTTATGTTCGGAACAACTACCGTAATGGCTGAAATACCGTCGGCCACCCTCACGGCCGACGGGAAGGGCGTTGACCTCTACAAGCTCGCGACTTACAACCTCTCGGGTGTGCAGGCGCTCGCTTCAACGACTGTCGCGCATGAAGTGCGCATCACGGCGCTTGAAAAGCGTGTTGACGCGCTGGAGAGCGGCTCTATCTCCACCGCGAGCGGGACTCTCGCTTCCTCATCCGTCTCGCTCCGCCAGCTGGCGGACGCGCTGGATAGTTTTGGCGTGCTGATACAAAAGGGCATCGCGCAGTTTAATACTTTGGTATTCCGCACGCTGGTGGCGAGCAAAGACGGGGACGGTACTTCCTCTGCGGGCTCCGTCAGTATCTTGACGGGGAACACCGTCGCGCAGGTGAATAATTCACTCGTTCTGCCGTCCACAAAAGTCTTTATCACATTCAATTCTCAAATAACTGGGAGCTGGTGGGTATCTGATAAAACGATTGGAAGTTTCAGAGTTATCTTGACAGAAGCCCAGAAAGTGGATGTCTCGTTTGACTACTTCCTCGTCCAGACCGAGGGCGCGCTGGCGACGAGTACGCCGTCAGAACAGCTGGCAGCTGGTAGCTTGCAGCTTGCAGAGAATTCGCCTGAAAACAGCCAACTGCAAACTGACACCTCTCCTCCAACTATTACTCTTCTCGGAGATAATCCACTGCACATATCAGTCGGTGGCACATATGTGGAACCGGGGATAAATATTGTTGATGACACAGACATAGCCCCGACATATGTAACTTTCGTGGACGGCATACAGATGGAGATAAACGAGGGTGCGATAGATACCTCTTCGCAGACGACACACATCATTACTTACTCGGCGACCGATAGCAGAGGGAACAGCGCGACTGCGACGCGCGCAGTCATCGTTGGACAGGTGGCAGCCGATAGTCCTGAACAGCTGACAGCTGACAGCTTGCAGGAAGCATGGAATTCGCCTGCAAGCAGCCAGCTGCAAGCTGCAAGCTCCTCCGATGTAACATCGGAGGAGCTTGCAGCTTTTGGCGACGCGGCTTTGCAAAGTACTGTCGGCGACACATTTACTGACCCGGGCGCGACCGCCGTTGATGATGTTGATGGCGATTTGACTGCGAATATCGTCGTTACCGGCGCGGTTGATACCGCGGCCGCGGGCCTCTATTCACTTACATACACCGCGACCGATGCGGCGGGCAATTATGGCTCCGCCTCTCGTCTCGTTACGGTTGTTGCCGCGCCGTCCACAACTGCCACTACGACAACACCATGAAAATTGTTATTCTTGTAACGGTGCACACATTTCTCGATAGTCTTGAATTGTCTGTAAGTAGTGATGCATACAAGTTACTCGACCTGCTTGAACAACATGGACATTCTTTGCAAATGCCAGTTGCAAAACCGATTGGAGACGGATTGTGGGAACTGCGACTTACCGGTCGTCCACAAATCAGAATGCTCTACGGTTTTTGCGATGGCACTCCTGTCGTTGTTCTCGCTTTACGAAAGCAGAGCCCATCCATTCCACAGTCAGCAATAGCTCTTACCCGCAAGCGTTTTAGGGAGTATTGCGGTTAATATAGCGTATATGATATACTCTTCAATATGAAAAAGAACATAAAAACATACAAAACTAAGAGCGGAGTAAAGTATGTGCTTTTTGAGGACATGAAGCGCGAGGCGTTGCGTGATCCTAAATTCCGTAAAGAATACGATGCGCTTGCACCAAAATATGCCCTCATCAGTGCCATGCTTGATGCGCGGAACAAGAAGGGCATGACCCAGGCAGAAATCGCGCATCGTGCCGGCACTACGCAATCTGCAATTGCCCGTTTTGAATCCGGTCGCACGAATCCGACTCTCGATTTTGCGTCGCGGCTGTCCAGTGCGCTCGGCGCGAAGCTCGAAATACGCCTTTCAAAATAAGGTCGTGGACATTCGTCATGTTACACTTTTTATATGGCTATCAGAGTTGCAATTAACGGATTCGGGAGGATAGGCAGGGCGTTCGCTCGGCTCTCGCACAAGCGCGGGATAGACCTCGTCGCGATTAATGATTTGGGCTCGCTGGAGAATTTCGCGTATCTGCTCGCATACGACACGGTGTATGGTCGCGCGCCATTTTCGGTAGAAACAAAAGCGAGCTCACTTATACTGGATGGCAAAGAAGTAAAGTTTTTTTCAGAAAAGGACCCGGCGAACCTGCCGTGGAAAAATTTGAACATTGATGTCGTTGTTGAATCTACAGGATTTTTTACAGACTATGAGAAAGCGCAGGCGCATGTGAGAGCCGGCGCAAAGCGCGTAGTCATTACCGCGCCAGTCAAAAAGCCCAGCTTGCAGCTTGCAGCTGACAGCTTACAGCTTGTAGAGACGGTGCTGATGGGCGTGAACGAGGAGAAGTTTGCAACTTGTAAGATAACTTCAAACGCCTCTTGTACGACGAACGCGGCGAGTCCGGTCATCGCCATTCTTGACGAGACTATCGGTATTGAGAAAGCGATGCTCTCTACAACACACGCTTATACTGCGAGTCAGTCTCTTGTGGACGGCCCTTCGCGGAAAGATATGCGAGAGGGAAGAGCGGCTGCGATGAATATTACGCCGACGACGACCGGCGCCGCGATAGCGGTGACGGAAGCATACCCGCAACTCGCCGGAAAGTTTGATGGCATAGCGATGCGCGTGCCGGTGTCCGCAGGGTCCATAGCAGATGTTACATTCATCGCGAAACGCCCGACGACAAGAGAAGAGGTGAATACGATACTTCGCGGCGCCGCTGCGGCGCCGCGCTGGCACGGCATCTTCACGACAACCGACGAAGAGCTCGTCTCCAGCGACATCGTCGGGATGCCCTGTGCCTCTATCGCTGACCTAGGGATGACGCGCGTGGTGGGCGGTAATCTCGTGAAGGTCCTCGCGTGGTACGACAATGAGATGGGATATACAGAGAGCCTAGTCAGACATGTGATTGCAGCATCCACTGCAATCATGCCGAATTCGTCGAATGTTTCCGCCAGTGCGAGAACATTCGCGAATTCGGCGCAGACGGCAACGGCCAAGCGCCTATGAAAATTTTTATAGCCGCCGACCATGCGGGTTTTGGACTTAAGAATGCGCTCGCGGAGCATGTTCGCACTCTTGGATATGATGTTGAGGACATGGGAGCATTTTCTAATGACTCCGAAGATGACTACCCGGATTTCATGATGCCGCTCGCACGAAAGGTCGCAGAAGAGAATGAGAGAGATACGGACACCGCGCGTGGAATTATCGTTGGCGGGAGTGGTCAAGGCGAAGCGATGTGCGCCAATCGCGTGAAGGGAATTCGTGCCGCAGTATTTTATGGGCCTCGGCATGTGACGGCGGCTTTGGATATTGAAGGGGGCAGGTCAGAGGATGGATTTGACGCCGTGCGACTTCCCCGCCGGCACAACGATGCGAATGTGCTCTCCATCGGCGCGAGATTCGTCTCGGGAGACGAAGTCGATGAGGCGGTCCGCATATTTCTTGAGACACCGTTTTCAGATTCTCCGCGCCACGCGCGCCGTCTTGCAAAATTTTGAATCAGCTTGCAGCTTGCAGCTTACAGGTTGCAAGAACCTGCCCACTGCCAGCTGCGACCTGCCAGCTATTAGTTGCTATACTTTTCTTATGGGCTTCATTGTTCCTGCCGTACTTCCGTCCTCTCGTAGAGACCTAGAGGAGAAGCTCGAGCTGTTTTCTCGCATACCATCTGTTAGTCGCGTGCAAATTGACATTGTTGATGGAAAGTTTATTTCGCCAGCATCGTGGCCCTATTCACCCAGCACTAAATCAGATTTAGTGCTGGGCAAGCCGCAAGAGTTGTACGACATGGTTGAACGAGGCGAAATGCTCCCGCATCTTGAACGCATTGCATACGAGATAGACCTTATGTGCATAGACGCCGAACGCATAGCAGAGGCATGGCTCGCTATTGGTGCCTCGCGACTCACCTTTCACGCCGAGAGTACGACCAATCTCGCTCACCTTCTCGCGTCTTCTAGAAGACGATACGGCGCCGGAGGCGGTTTCGCCTCCGGCCTGATTTCTTTCGGCGTAGCGCTTAACATCGCGAGCGACCTTGCTCTCATAGAACCGTGCGTTGACGAGATTGAGTTCGTGCAATTTATGGGTATCGCGCGGATAGGACGGCAGGGACAGCCGTTTGATAGGCGCGTTTTTGAAAAACTGAAGGTGTTCCATGCGCGGCATCCGAAACTCGCTATGCAGGTAGACGGAGGCGTCTCGTTAGAGAACGCACGGCGCCTCCTCGCTCTCGGCGTTTCCAATCTCATTGTTGGGTCTGCGCTCCTGAAGACTGGCGACCTAGCGTCTACTCTCGCCAAGTTTGAAGAACTTCAGAGTTCGTACTGCGTGTGAAAGAAGAAGTATAACGCATGTTGTATAGAGTATAATTGGAATGATGATTACGGAAGAACAGGTTCAATCGTTGGAGAAACGGGCGGAACAGATTCGCGAGACGATAATTCAAATGCTCGTCGCAGCCGGTAGCGGGCACACGGCGGGCCCCTTGGGCATGGCGGATATTTTTACCGCATTTTACTTTCACATCCTCGCGCATGACCCCAAACGGCCGGAGTGGGAAGAGAGAGACAGATTGGTACTCTCCAACGGACACATCTGCCCAGTGCATTATGCGGCGATGGCGCACGCCGGGTATTTCTCTATAGAAGAGTGTATGACACTGCGTAAATTCGGCTCGCGTTTACAGGGGCATCCGGAGCGGTTACGCTTGCCCGGTCTTGAAACCACATCTGGGCCTCTAGGAGAAGGTCTCTCACAGGCCGCCGGCATGGCATACGCCTTCCGTATGGATGAGATGTTGGACCTCGGAGGTCCCACATCTGATGTAGGACCTCCGAGGTCCAACATGGGCGGGAGACGGCGGGTGTATTGCGTAATGAGCGATGGGGAACAAGATGAGGGGAATACATGGGAAGCGGTTTCGTTCGCAGGTAAAAACAAGCTTTCAAACCTGACGGCAATAATGGACAGGAACAATATTCAGATAGACGGCATGACTGAAGATGTGATGCCGCTTGAACCGATTGCGGATAAGTATCGCGCGTTCAATTGGCATGTGCTTGAGGTAGACGGACACAACATTGCGGAGTTCGTTAGTGCGATTGACGAAGCAAAGGCCATTTACGAAAAACCGACTCTTATAATCGCGCATACGATTCCCGGCAAGGGCGTGCCCGAGATTGAGTTTGATTATCACTGGCACGGCAAACCGCCGACGAAAGAAGAGGGGAAACGATTTCTCAAAGAGATTCGCACCATGGGCGGTAAAGTCCCGCACGAATATGCTTAAGCAGCTTACAGCTGATAGCTTGCAGCTTGCAGGCGGGAAAGTGGTCTCTTTCAAGGAGTTAATTGTATGGCAACGAGCAATGGAACTGGCTCAACAGATATATAGAGTTTCGAGAGACTTCCCTTCGTCAGAACAATATGGACTTACGAGTCAAATGAGGCGTTCTGCAGTTTCGATACCTTCAAATATTGCTGAGGGACGAAAGCGTGGGACAAGAAAAGATTTTATGCAATTTCTCCGAATTGCTGACGGTTCAGCAGCTGAACTCGAAACACAAATTATTCTTGCAGGAAGTTTCTATAAACTTCCTGGATTGGCAAGAGCGCACGAATTACTAATTGAAGTCCAAAAAATGCTTGGTGCTATGCTTAAGAAACTCTCTCTGCCAGCTGCAAGCTAAAAACTATAAGCTTCGAACCATGATTAACAAAAACGCCAAATTATCCCAAGCAATCTTTACTGATAACATCGAGAAAAAATCCACACGCGACGGCTTCGGGCATGGAGTAGTTGAGGCGGGAAAAGCAGACCAGGGGGTTGTAGTGCTGTGCGCTGACCTAGCCGAGAGCACGCGCGCAGAGATGTTTCAAAAAGAGTTTCCAGAACGATTTATAGAAATGGGTGTCGCCGAACAGAACATGGCGGCGGTCGCCGCTGGAATGGCGGTAGTTGGAAAGATTCCATTTATAGCGAGTTATGCTGTATTTAATCCAGGTCGTAATTATGAACAAATTCGCACAACCATCGCGCTTAACAATGTACCAGTCAAAATATGCGGAATGCATGCTGGCGTTTCTGTCGGGCCAGACGGCGCGACGCATCAGATGCTGGAAGACATCGGCATGATGCGCATGCTCCCGGGCATGACCGTCATAGTGCCGGGCGACTCTGAAGAGGCGCGTAAAGCAGTCGTTGAGGCGGCGCTCACTGACGGGCCCGTGTATATCCGTTTTGGTCGCGCGAATACACCAATTTTTACAACGACAAAAACGCCGTTTCAAATAGGGAAAGCGCTCACGCTCTGGAATCCGCCGAACGGGGCGAAACCGCAAGTCGCAATTCTCTCTACGGGCTCGTTAAGCTATACAGCCCTGACGGCGGCTCACATTCTCGCGTCAGACGGCGTAGAATCTATTGTGCTCCATGTACCGACGGTAAAGCCGCTTGATGAAGGAACAGTACTTAGTGCTGCGAAGCGGGCTGGACGAGTCATCACGATTGAAGAACACCAAATTGCTGGAGGATTCGGGAGCGCTGTCGCGGAATTTCTCTCTGAATGCTATCCAGTGCCGATAAAACGGCTCGGCGTGCAGGACCAATTCGGACAGTCTGGTTCTCCGGAAGAATTGCTTACACACTACGGTCTTGATGCTATTCACATAGAAGAAGCAGTACGCGCGTTCGTACGCATACAATGAAGATATGAAAGAAAAGATAAACACCTATTTTGCCGTACTGCTTATCACAATCGCTGGGGCAGGAGCAGCGCTACTCATCATCCACATCGCGGCAGCAGAAACAACCATCGTGACCACAAGTAGCGAGGCCGGCGATACGGCGCTAAAAGAGTCAATACTAAAACAGTGACTTTACGCGATATCCGTCTGGTGCTTCGGCGAGAAATTTTTCAAGTGCTTCACGAGACAAGAGTCCTTTTTGCGCGCCGATATGCTGCACTACCGACATTGAGTTTATCGGTCCCCAGAGTAGTGCCTCTTTGAGAGGCTTTCCGAGCGCGAGCGCGATGACAAGAGTGGAAGTCATCGCATCACCGGCGCCCGTGCGATTAATAGGCGGCTTAGGGTCGGGATACATTGGCACTTTCAACATCTCTGTTCCGTCAAAGGCGTATGCGCCGTTCGGACCATCGGTAATGAGAACGATTTTTGGCCCAAGAGAGTGCATTTTCTCCAAAAGTTCTCTGGTATCTGTTTTCCCCAACTCTAAAATGCGTTCGGACTCCTCTTTGTTTACGGAAACAAGCTCGGCGGCCGAATAAATTCCTGCAAGTTTTTCTTTACCCATTTTTATCTGGAATGTGCCGGGCTGGAAGGCGAGCTTCGTTTCCGGATGTTCGTGGAGCCACTGTGCGAGATGTGCATGAAACCCTTCAGTATGTTCACTAACAGAGGAAAGATACATCCATTTTGGTGGTATGAGTTCTTTTGGAACAAGATATGGATATTTCTCGTGCCGAATAAGAATAGTCCGTTCGGCCTCGTACAAGAGGACATAGTGGTGGTTTGTCGGAATGCCGTCGTTGACGACAACATACTTCGTGTCCACTCCTTCTCGCGCGAATGTTGCGAGAATTTCCTCGCCAAATCGGTCCTTGCCGACATTTGAGACGAATCCGGTAAATAGACCAAGGCGCGCGGCTGCGACCGCGGCGTTTGCCGCGTTCCCAACCGCTGGCACGAGCACAGAAGAATCGTAAGGAATCTTGTCGCCCCATTTCATAGAGATGGTGCAGTCCTGGTGATTAATGTCGCAAGAGACTTTCGCCTCTTTCAGGCTAATAAATTCATCAACGACCGTATCACCAATAGCAATAAAATCCATAGCTTATAGTTTACAGCTTGCAGCTGGCAGGGAATTCATATCTTTAATTCAAGTATATGCTGCAAGCTGCAAGCTGCAAGCTGCAAGCTGCAAGCTGCAAGCTGCAAGCTGCAAGCTGTTATACTGTTTAAATGACTGACTTGGTAGCCATTGCTCGTTCAGTTTTCGCAAAAGGCAAAGGGATACTTGCCGAGGATGAGAGTGTACATTCCGCGACCGTCCACCTCGCCTCATACGGCATTTCTGCGAGTGCGGAGATGCGCCGACAATATCGCGACCTCTTCATCGGTGCCGAAGGCGTAGAACAGTATTTGTCCGGGGTGATACTTTTCCCGGAGACATTTTTACAGAAAGGGAACGACAAAAAATTATTCCCAAAATCACTCTCGGCTCGTGGCATACTGCCGGGCGTGAAGGTGGACCTCGGCACGGAACCATTTCCATCTAGTCCGCACGAGTTAATCACTAATGGCCTGATAGGACTGCCCGAACGGCTTATGGAATATAAGAAACAATGTGCCGTTTTTACCAAGTGGCGCGCTGTTCTACGCATTGACGGCAACCAACTTCCATCGGCGCAAGCTATTCACGAAAACGCGAAGCGGCTCGCGAGCTATGCGAGGGAGGTACAAATGGCGGGCCTCGTACCAATTCTTGAACCGGAAGTGTTGTATGAAGGAAAGCACAGTCGTCAGCGCGCTCGTGCAGTCATTGAAGAAACAATGCAAACGCTTTTTTCTGTGCTTGATGAACAGGCAGTTGACCTCGCGAGCGTTGTTCTGAAGACTTCTATGGTGCTTTCGGGGAGCGAGAACAAGAAGAGAGATACGCCCGAAGAAGTCGCCGAGGACACTCTTGGGGCACTCATAAAAAGCGTGCCTAGACAGATTGCGGGCGTCGTTTTTCTCTCCGGGGGGCAAACGCCGGACCAAGCGACCGATAATCTCTCCGCAATAACTCGTCGTGCGAAGGAAATTCATGCACCGTGGCCGCTCACATTTTCTTATCTTCGCGCTCTAGAAGAAAAGGCGCTCGCCGTGTGGAAGGGAAAAGAAGAAAATGTTCCAGCCGCCCGCCTCGCCTTCCTCTCCCGCCTCGCCAAAGTCTCCGCCGCGACAACAGCTAGTTAAAACCATGTAGGACCTCGGAGGTCCTACATGGTTATTCGAGAATGAAGTCAACGGTCGACGATGCTTCCGCGTCTTTCAAATAATCTTTGACGACTTCTTGATAATTGCCAAATATGTTCCCGAACAGATTTTTACTAAGAATAGAAGGAAAATTCTTCTTTCCGCAGTAGTCAAGATAACTGCTCCAACGATATTCGTTCAGATACTTTAATGCTTCTTCTGTATTTTTAATAGAACCTTTGTCTCTCTCGCGCCACTTCTTCGCACCGGTAAGGTAATCAAGTGGGTTTAGATGTAAGTAATTAAGTATGTATAGGAAATGAGCCTCGTGTTCAATGAGTATTTTCTTTGTTTTTCCTTGGAAAAGGTGGCCGTGTCGTTCATATCGTTCGTTATAATATTTTGCATAGCCGACATTTACTTTCATCATGAATTTAATCAACCCGCCTTCAATAAGCTCTGAAATGAGCAAATGATAATGATCTTTCATTAAGCACCATCCATGAATCTCCACCAATCGCTTCCGATATCTCACATTCGCATCGTGGATGTCTCGACGGGTAAATTCTGGCGCAGGGGAAGTGTCGTTGAATTCATACAAATCATGAACAAATCGAGCATAGTCCCGCGAGTCTAGGAATAACTTGCGTCCATCGATGCCTCGATTAAGTATGTGATACAGCTCCATTCAATTAAGTATAACCCATGTAGGACCTCGGAGGTCCTACATGGGAATTCAAAACAATATATTTAGTTTTCCGGCCACTTCTTCTGCAGAAAGTTTTGTGGTATCAATTTTTTGATTATAGCCCTCCAAAATTCCTTGAGATTTGTGGAGCATTTCTATTTCCTCGTCCGTGATCATTCTTGGTCTTGTGGCATTTCTCCTTTTTATTTCTTCAAATGTTGGCAACAGTAGAATAACAAAATGAACATATGGTTCCAATAATTTTCTGTATATAGTGAGCGTCTCGTTAGATAAGACATCAAGAATTAACACATCACAATCATTTTGAACAAAGTTTTTTGCGAGGGCACAGCTATTCTCAACTCCAAGAATTTGTTGTCGATGACCTTCCTCTCCGTCCCATGGCGCTTTATGCGGATATACGAGCATCTGTCGTACAGTGTCAACATCAATAATCGAACACCGTATGCGCTTCTTTGCAAGAATTGTAGCAACCGTATTTTTACCTGCCCCCGCAGGACCGGTAAGAATGAGAATACTCATATAGCTTATTGTAACAGAGAGAATCCTGCAGTCTTCATTTTAAATTCCCATGTAGGACCTCCGAGGTCCTACATGGGTTGCGAGAAAGGTGCCGATACGGCATACTCAAAACATTATGCTTACACTGAAGGTTGAGAAGCGCACAGGAGATAGCGCGAAGGTGCCGGTGTTGCTCTGTACAGGATTCGTCCCTGGAGTTGTGTACGGCGCGCACCATAAAGCGACTCCTGTCGCTGTTCAAGCAATCGCATTCGGTAAAGTCCTGCGCGAAGCTGGCGAGGCGACGATTGTATCGCTCGATGGCCTCGGCGAAGCACTCCCGACCCTTATTCACGAAGTTGACCTTGACCCTATTACGAACCTCCCGCGCCATGTTGATTTCTACGCCGTAACCAAGGGCGAAAAAGTTGAGGTTCACATCCCGCTTATTTTTGAAGGTATTTCTCTAGCAGTTGAAGCGGGTGCAAATCTCGTTAAGGTTATGCATGAGCTAGAAGTGGAGGCGGATCCAATGAGTCTTCCCCATAGCATTAAGGTTGATATTTCAATGCTCGCTAAACTTGGCGATAAGATACACGCAAGCGATTTGATTCTCTCAAACGGCATAACACTCGTTACTCCGTCTGAAGAAGTCGTCGCTCTCGTACAAGAGGTTGTAGAAGAAAAAGAAGAAGAAGTCGTTGCCCCTGCGGACATCTCCTCAATTGAGGTTGAGAAGAAAGGTAAAGAAGAAAACACTGAAACCGACACGCCTGCGGCACCCGTGGTAAAATAATCGGACGATGCGCCGGTTTTTATTTTTTATTTTCTTATGCGCTTTTAGTATCGCGCCATCTGCGGCGCTCGCGCAAAGTGTGTCGCAGGCGGTTACGAATCGTCAACAAGATTTACAGAATCAGCTCAGCGATATAGAGGCCCAAATCGCAGTTCAGCAACAACTCCTTGATAAGGCGCAGAGCCAGCGCCAGACCCTTCAGTCACAAGTAGACGCTTTCAATGCTGAAATAAAGAAAACACAACTCCAGATTCAGGCAATAAATCTCACCATCACACAGCTAAATGGCGATATAGGAGTACGAAACCGAACTCTCACACAGCTTTCTGCGAAACTATCTGCGGAGAAAGAGTCACTCGCACAGATTCTGCGGCAGACGCAAATGTTAGACGATTATTCAATCGTCAGTGTCGCTCTCGGCTCGCAGGATGTCTCCGGATTCTTCAGCGATTTAGACGCTTTCACCTCTATCAAGAGGGCTCTCGCCGACTCGTTTAACCAGATTGAACGCACCAGCTCTTCAACTGAAGCCGAAAAGGAAGCGCTCCAAGAGCGACTCGCGGAGCAGGAACAACTACGAACAGTGGCGCAGCTCGCTAAACAGCAAGTTCAGGCACAAGAAAGAGAGAAGCAGAAACTTTTGAAAGAGACCAAAGGAATTGAAGCAAATTATCAAAAACTTATTGCAGTTAGTCAAAAAACAGCCGCCCAAATACGGAGCGAACTCTTTAATCTCCGTGATAGCGCGGCCATACCATTCGGCACTGCTCTTTCGTATGCACAAGCGGCAGAGAGGGCGACTGGTACGCGCGCCGCGGTCACACTAGGCGTTCTCAAGCAGGAAACAAATCTCGGCGAAAATTTGGGCACCGGCTCATGGCGAGTTGATATGCACCCGACTCGCGACCAGCCGGTCTTCGTCTATATCACACAAGTCCTCGGTCTAGACCCAAACAAAATGCCGGTCTCAAGAAGGCCCTCTTACGGCTGGGGCGGAGCGATGGGGCCGGGGCAGTTCATCCCATCAACATGGGTCTGTTACGGGGGATTTGTGAATATGAAAAATAACAGTTGTACTCCGTCATCCGGTCTTAACGGTTCTTTCTGGCAAGGTCCGTGGCAATATAATGCGAGCAAAGACAGAGTTCGCAAACTTCTAGGAGGAACATCGCCGTCCAACCCTTGGGATGCGCAGACAGCCATTATGGCGACGGCGATGCTTATGGCCGATAACGGCGCAGCAGTACAAACACGCTCCGCAGAGCGCCTCGCCGCTCTGCGCTACTTCGCCGGATGGACGAACGCGAATAAGCGCGCCTACGCCTTCTACGGCGACGGTGTTATGGAGTTTGCTTCTAAGTTTCAGCAGGATATCAATCAGCTTATCGGCTCATAATGTAATATGGTGGACACGCCGATGAATATTCTTAATGCTTTCGCTCTATTTATTATGGTCGTGTGGGTAGCCGTGTGGATTTCCTTTTTATTTGCCGGACGACATACAAAACGAAGATTACCATTCCACCCTCATCTTGTTCGGTATAGCAACGCGGTCTTTCTGCTCGTGACTCTCTTTTATTTGGCAGCGTTTAGCGGGGTGGGAAACCTTTTTGAACACATTCAAGATGGCGTGCGTTTTTTTGGCGCACTGGTGTCAATTTTTGGCGCTGGCATGTTGATAGTCGCGCGCTATCATCTGCGTGGGCTCACGCTCGGGGAAGTCTTTTTCGCAAAAAGCGAGTCACACATAAGGGATGGTCTGTATCGCTATTTCAGACATCCAATGTATATCGGCCTTTCCCTCATTCTCATTGGCTCACTCATCATATATCCAAATATTCTCTCAGCGTTCTTCATGGCGTAAAAATGACACTGCTTAGCGCATATCTTGCCGGAGGATAGCGAACTCCGCCTGCCCGACCACCCAGTACGCCGCGAGAAGGTTCAAGTGCTCGGTGCTCTTGGCGTTAATCGGGTTTGTGTCGGGAAGGAGCGGTAGGGACTTCCCGCCCTCCTCCTGCACGGTAGCGGAGAGGAGCGCGTCTCCGCCGCGAGAGTACCCAATGAGAGCGAAAGTAATGACATTCGTTACGGTTCTTGCCGCCTCGCTCCCCATGTCGATATTTTTGAGGACAATCACCACTTTTTTGTTGCGCGAGGCGAGAGATGTTCCTTCTGCTGCAGTCCGCAGAATCGCTTCTCGCAACCCCTTTTCGTTGGGGCTGTCGCCGGATAGTACATTGACGCCTCCCTTTCCGGAGCTTACGGAGAGATTGGGAGGGCATACTGCCGTGCCGATTTGTGCGAGCCGTGCGACGCCCTCTTTGCGACACCGACATTGGCGCTTCATCTCGCAGAGTATATGTCGGCTCTATCACGATAGACGAAACTCTGCTTAAGGCAGCCGGGCTCTTGCCGGGGCAGATGGTGACGATTAACAATGTTTCAAATGCCGTTTCGTGGCGCACCTATATTGTGAAAGGGAAGAAGGGGAAAGGCGAAATAATCCTTAACGGCCCGCCGGCACGACTCTTCCAGAAGGGCGACAAGGTCATCATTTTGGGTGAGGCGTGGGTTGAAGCGGGGTATGCCGCGAAGATGAGCCCGACCGTCGTTTTCGTAGACGGCAAGAACAAAATTACAAAAGTGAAAAAAGGATGGCGTCCATCATGACACTGGATACACAACTATTTTATCTACTCAACGGCTTATCAGGGCAGTCGCCTTTTCTTGACGAGGTAATTGTATTTTTTGCCTCGTATTTGGCGTACATTCTGATTGCTCTCTTTCTCGTCTTCCTATTCTTCTCTCAATACACGAAAAGGGAGAAAATGCAGATATTTTTGGTAACCGTTATTTCCGCTTTTGTTGCGCGTTTCGGAATTACCGAAATAATTCGTTTTTTCTATCACCGCCCGCGACCTTTTCTGGACCTTCCAGTCCACCAGTTGCTCACCGAGAATTCGTGGTCGTTTCCGTCCGGCCACGCGACATTCTTTTTCGCGCTCGCTACAGCCGTTTATCTCTATCATAAAAAATTGGGCATTATTTTTTTCATAGCGACCATACTTATGACAGCGAGCCGCGTGATAGCAGGAATCCACTATCCGTCAGACATTATAGGCGGAGCGCTCATCGGCATCATCGTTGCGCACGGCGTGTTCTACTTCTACCGCAAGGTTGAGTTATACTATACTCATGCCACCAATGAATGAGATACCAAGGGCGTCAACCGAAATAGCAATTAAAATTTACTTCGCTGTCGCCATTCTATTTTTAATACTTTCAGCAGTCGTCATTTATTTTAATCCATCTACGATTACAAGTACAATAATCGGACCCAACGCCACTTCTACGCAGAGCAATACAGTTATAAGCGATGCAGAGAAATCCAAAATTTTAGACCAGCTTTCGGAAGGGTCTACGGCGACCGTGAGCGCGAAAAGCAAGTTACAAACCCTTAACACACTTCAGAAACAAAAAAGCTCAAATACCGTTACTGACAGTGATAAGTTAAAATTATTGGAATCATTAAAATAATATGAAAATTTTTACACGCGAGCTCTGGCAATCAACAAAAATCCTCCTCATCGCCCTCGTTTTATCAATGAGCGTGCAGTACGCCTCGGCGGCATGGACGGGGCCGACCGCCACTCCGCCAAATGAAAACGCTTCTGCACCGATTAATGTATCGGCAACGAGCCAGGTAAAGAGCGGGGGGCTTGGCGTGACTAATCTTATAGCAGACAGCGTGACCGTCGGCGCTACGGCAAACACTTCTGCTATAACAGCTCCCAAGTTCTGCATAGGAACGAGTTGTATAACCGTCTGGCCGAGTGGTAGTAGTGGAACTCTCACTGGAAACGGCTCAACAAATTATATTTCCAAGTGGACGAGCGCAAGTTCTCTGGACAATTCTACAATTTATGACAATGGTAATGTCGGGATTGGGACGGCGAATCCGAGTTATAAATTGGATGTTCAAGGCGGAGATATCAATGCAAGCGGCGTATATAGAAAAGGAGGGGCTGCTGGATTAACCGGTACTTTTACGATTCAACCGTCAATCGGCTGTTCTACTTCTCCCGCTACGGTGGTTACATACTTAACATTTTCAGGAGGTATTCTCACTGGCATTACTTCAGGATGTCAGAGTTCTGGCGATTGACCGATAAATTTCATTTATTCTCAAGAACAAACTAATTTAATAAAATGTCACACAATTTAAAAATCTACTCCACAAGCTTCGCAAAATTTTTTGCGCTTGTTCTTTTGGTTTTATTTGTCTCATATTTCATAACAGTTTCGCAAGGTGATACAAAAAAAGCGAAGGCAGATTCTTCAAACTTACTTTCTAACTACGCCTGGAGCGACAACATCGGTTGGATTTCTTTCAACGGTTCCAACTACGGAATCACCGTAGACACAAATGGAAAACTATCGGGCTACGCCTGGAGCGACAATATCGGGTGGATAAGCGCCAACGATGCCGACCTCTCAGGATGTCCAAAAACACCCTGTACTGCCAAGCTCCAAAACAATAATCTTAACGGCTGGCTCAAAGTAATTTCTGGCGGAACATCGCAAAGTGACGGATGGGACGACTGGATAAGCTTGAGCGGTAGCAGTCCTACCTACGGTCCAACTCTGTCAAATAACACTTTTTCGGGATACTCGTGGGGGAGTGATGTGGTTGGTTGGATTTCTTGGAGTGGTTCTGGATATGGCGTTACGACTGATCTCGCTCCCACCGCGACTCTTTCTGCAGACCCTACAACCATCAATCTAGGACAGTCCTCTACTCTCACATGGTCGTCTACAAACGCCACTTCATGCACAGGCACTGGCTTCACGGCCGGCGGCTCCTCGGGCTCGCGCTCTACCGGGATTCTCAACACTCCCGGCACCTTTAACTATCAGGTCGCCTGTACGGGAGCGGGAGGGACATCTGCTCCCGCGTTCGCCTCGGTTGAAGTCCTCTCTCCTAATGTCGCCATTTCAGCGAGCCCAACGCGCGTCCAAGCTGGCACCAATTCTCAAATATCTTGGAGCGCAAGCGGGGTAAAGTCTTGTGCGGTCACAGGCCCATCTGGCACTCTAGCGAGCGGTAATGCAGATGTTAGTCACAACTTCGCAATTGGCTCTCCTCGCTCTACACTCATATCCTCTCAATCCATCTTCACCATCACCTGTGAGACTAACGGCGCTCCGGCCACCAAGTCAGTTACGGTAAATGTGGTATCAATCTTCCAGGAGTTCTAAGTTTATGCGAGCGAATATTCAGTAAGCGCGCGCCGTATCTCCTCGTCTGGCACTTCAAATCCTTGCTTAAACACGACGGCCTCGCGGTAATCAATATCGTCAAAATATGAGAGCTGATTGCGAAACATGCGCTCATTGAACCTGTCGCCGAAAAGCACATGCGCATGCTCCGATATTTTTTCAACGCTGTAATGATTGCGAATGATAAAATACATATCTACATAATCCTTCCACTTGTTGCGCTGACCGATTGCGAATGCCTTCATCGCAGCAAGCGTGATGAGTCGTGGAAGTCGGACGGCATTCTGGAAATTCTCCGAATAATCGATATTGAACGGATAATGAAAGAAAGTGAATTTAACAGAATCAATCACGAATGTAAACTCGCCACCTTTGTTCACGATAATCTCATCTATCTGCCGTACCTTCTCTATGCGTCGTTGAAGCGATAAATTACCGAAAGGCTTATGGCTGAACATGTCAAAGTCAATGGATTCCCGATGACCAATATAAAGAGCCACAGCCGTGCCGCCGACCAGCCCCCAGTCCTTTTTGAATTGCGCCAAAAGCGGTAAAAACAGAATCTGTTCGCGGGTAAGTATTTCATTATGCATGTGATGCTTCATCATACCGTCGGGTAGTGGCGTACTTGTTGAAATAGAGTGAGAAATAGTGCGAAACTTCAGGACGATAATTCTTGCGCGGTCGGTTAATTTGCTTGCGAAAAATCGTCGCAACCCGCTCCATACCCATAATGCCGATTATTTTCTGAACATCGTCCCAGTTTCCATAGTTTAGTGTGGCCTCAACAATAGACTCTTCTGAGAGCGCGCGATAATCCTTGACATACCATATGAGGTACTTGCGTTCCGAGATGAAATCGTAGAGTGAGTCGCTCAACATAAATGCATTATACCATATATTGAGTCTGCATGGGATATAATTTAAGTATGTTTTTGCCAGCCCTTTCATCTGCACTTCAGTTTTTAAGTTTTCCGCCTGCAGAGCTCCATTACTTTGCCTTTGTCGCGCTAGTTCCCTTCTTTGTTTTTTTATATCGCGAGACGAGTGTTAAAAAAATTATTGCGGGAATATTGATTTATCGCACAGTATTTTTACTGCTTGTTGGCTCATACATACCGGACCCGCTCCTTTTATTTTTTGAATTGCTCTTTTTCTTGCCGTTTATTGTTTTAGTCATTTTGCTCAAACGGTATTCTATAAAATCACTGTTTTTCATTTCTGTTGTTTCCATAGCGTATTTACTTTCAGAAATATTCGCCGCCCGCTTCGCGCCCCTGCCATCATTTGTCGTTCTTTCTGGTCTACCTCTCGCCGCAACGCCTTTTATATATCTCGTTAAATTGGGCGGAGTGTATGCCACAAGCGTTTTCAGCGTATTAGTGAACGCAATTTTTTCTGGCATCTTTATTATTTCCCGCTCAAAAAAGGTTCTGTATTTCTTTTTAACTATCGTGATTATTTTTTTGCTTGGGCTCGGCATAAATAAAATGTCCGACCCAGCACTTACGGGGAAATTTCTTCATATTGCAGTGATTTCAACAGGAAAGGCGTACGACGACGGCAGTAAAATTGACATCAGCAAAGAGGGGTCGCAAGCAGAATTGAATAACTTTATTGATAAAACTCTCGGCGATGTTGATAAAAAACTTGGCGATTATCAGCCAGACCTAATTGTACTCCCCGAACATTTTATTGACTTATTGCTTCTTGACGACACAAACATTGAAGCGAGAGAAAAATTCGGTATTATCAATGCTGGCACCATTTTGTCCCATTACCAATCTTTTGCTAAAGCGCACAACACCGCCATTCTCGCGTCGCTTAGAACTTATGGCGTAGACCACAAAAAAAGACAGTCGGCGATTCTAATAGATAAAGAAGGGAACTTATCGGCGATTTCAGACAAATATTATTTAACCGTAGGTAGCGAGACATGGCCGTTTGGCAAGTGGATTCCATTTTATTGGAAATATTCGCTTCGTTTCTTGCCGCCAGAAACGAGAGAAGAAGCGTTTATTGCCTTAAGCCCGACAGGGCAGTATGCACAGGCAGAAAAACCGTTCTCGCACATTTCGTTTAGTGACATCACCATAGGCACACTTCTATGTTCTGAAGGGCACTATCCGTTGGCATACCAAGAGTTAAAAGAAAAAGGCGCAGATATTTTTATCAACACCAGCAACAATACATGGTTAAGTTTCGCAGGGGAGCAATATAAAAAAGAGGCTCTGTGGCTTCGTCAAATTTATGCGGTTTCTTCCGGCAAGCCGATTATAATCGCCGGTAAAAACGATTTGGCGGGAATCATCTACCCCGACGGTTCATTTGAAGGGCTGTCTCCCAAAAAGTCTGATACGATAGTCCTCTTTACAAAAGACATAAGGTTGTGATATAATAAAAGGCAGAAAAGTAGTAAAAGTCAGTCCTGCGCTTCGCTCAGGACCCCTCACAACCAACCGAATGGAGGCATCATGAAAAAATTCTCTCTCACGGCAGTCGCGCTCGTGGTACTATCTGTAATCATGAGCGGATGTGCGACTCAACAAATCAGTTGGGAAGAGTGGGGGAAGCTACCCACGACCAAAGAGGTGAACAAGATAAATGTCTCGGCCATTTGCTATATCGACGGATCGAAGCCTGTGCCTTTCCCAAGTGAAGAATCGAAAAAGGCTGCAGAAAATTTTACGAGAGCCGTGGGCGCCGGTTTTAGCAAGGCTGGGTATGAAGTCAGTTACAATTATCCGCCCGTGGGTACTGCGTGTGAACTCGAGAAGCTTCCTCGGGACCCCGGAGTGTTGACAGCACTAACCGTGCTGAATATCCGTGAGCCTCTATTTTTCGGAAAAAAAGATGTCAGGATCAAATTCCTCTTCACCAGAGAAGGCGGAAAATTTATCGGTGGCGGCCGAATAAAGAATAGCTTGGAAGAAGCAGAAGCAACGGCCAGCGGCATGGTTGAATTCATCCTTGGAAACATCAATAGGGCGAGGGAAATGAAGCAAATTCCCTTATCACAATAGGGAATCTACCCATAAAAACACCGTGTCGGCAGACACGGTGTTTATGTAATAAATTGCATCTTGTACACACCCATTCTTTCATGCGCTGGCATCTCGTGTACTATTACTGTGTAAACACATTTAAAAGCTAACTTATTTTTATGAAGGAAGAAATGGTCTTGAGTTCTAAAAGAAAATGGTTTTGGATAGGAATTGCTCTCTGTTTTATTACCCCGCCAATACCGGGTCTTATTTACGGTATCGCGATGCTTACAGAAAACAGATATCGCAAAGAAGGTCTTATCATTATCGCTTGGAGCATCATCTGGTTTGTTTTTGTCACAATAATTCTAGCTTTTCTAATTAAGAACGGGTATTTTCATTTTAATTTGCCGGCCGAGTCAGCTCTGAAAGCAATAAAAGTTATCTAAGCTAGTAAGTTATGTTCCAATTCCAAAATAAAACCATCTCGGGCTTGCTCATAGTTTCGCTGATGCTGTTTTCGTTCGCACCACAAACGGCTTATGCAGGTGGTGTTGTAAATGCCGTCGTAGATGTCGTTAGCAGTGTTGTTGAAACTGTCGTTGATGTAGTTGTTGATGTCGTCAAAGAAGTGATGAGCAATCCTGTGTTGGGAATTATCGTCGCTGTTGCGGTTGCTTACGCCACCGGGTATTCTTGGGGGATAGAAAGTGGTTTTATTGAAGAACTTGGCGTGGAAACATTTGCTCCTTATTTTGGATATGGCCCAACAATGTCCCTTGCTGAAGCCGTTGTTGTTAATGAGGTTACCAAAGATGTGATCCTTTGTGTTACAGAAGTCGCATTTTGCGGTGGTGATGACGGAAATCAAAATGCTGCTGGTGCTAGCGCCGGGGGTGTTAGTAATGCGGGTGCAGTGGATAACGGAGTTGGGGCTAACTCGGCGAAGTCACAGCAACTAACTACAATCACGGCTGGTTCATACGGACTAGCATCGCCAAACTGTTCTACAAGTGGTTGTAAATGTTACGGGCCAACCAACTCCTGTAGTCAGGCGTATCAAGGAAATATAGAGGGCGATGGGAGTAGTGCAGTATGCAAGGCGAATGGGATTGACCTTGCTACTTATGCTGCTCCTCCAGAATCATCATGCCCTCAAACAAAGGCAACTCTTTCCGCGAGTCCTACTGTGATTGATTCGGGTCAGGCGTCTACTCTTACATGGAGTTCCACTAACGGCGCGACGGCTTGTACATGGGCGGGAGGGTTCTCCAATCTTATCGTAGGCCCATCCGGCAGTGTTTCTACCGGTCCGCTCACGCAATCGTCTACATACCAAATCACATGCGCTAACTCTACCGAAACTTCTGCTCCGGCGAATGCGACAATAACTGTCCTTAATCCGGAGGTGGCGATTAGCGCTGACCCGACTCGCTTGAGAGCAGGTAATTCGTCAATGATTAAATGGAGCGCTAAAGATGTTAAGTCGTGCGTCATTTCTAATTCGGCCGGGAATACTCTCGCGAGCGGGGACGCTGACGCCGACCGTAAGTTCTCAACCGGTTCTCCCGTCTCTGTTACAGTTACGAATCAGACTATCTACACCATCACCTGTCAGACGAACGGAGACTCGGTTAAAAAGTCAGTTACGGTAAACATAGTGCCTATCTTTGAAGAATTTTAAAATAGTGCTATCATGGGTGGGATGAAGAAGGATATACATCCGGCGAATTATCGCCAAGTAGTTTTTGAAGACCTCGCCTCGGGTGCGGCGTTTCTTATTGGGTCAACCATAGAGACCACAGAGAAGACGAAGTTTGAGGGTAAGGAGTATCCGAAGGTGACGGTTGAAATCTCCAGTAAGTCGCACCCTTTCTATACGGGCGAAGACCGTACGCTTGATAAGGCGGGCCGGGTAGAACGATTTAAACAACGAGCTGCTAAAAAGCGCTAATTCACATGGACTACGCAGAATATCTGCGCGTATCAAAAGATAAAAAAGAGAACCCGAGTGTAACGCCAAGCTCGGTGGTGATGGAGCTCCGCGCGGGCGCGGGCGGCGACGAGGCGACAATCTTCGCGCATGACCTGAAAGAAATGTATCAGAAGTACGCTGAAAAAAATAAATGGAAGACGCGTGTCATAGACGAACTAACTCTAGAAATCGCCGGAGAAGCCGCGTATGAGGCGCTTCGCTACGAGACAGGCGTACACAGAGTCCAGAGAGTTCCGCTCACAGAGAAGTCGGGACGAATTCACACTTCAACCGCCTCTATCGCCGTACTGCCAATCCGCGATAAATCAAAGATAGAGATAAATCCAGCCGATATAGAGATGGAATTCTCGCGCGCGGGCGGGGCGGGAGGACAGAATGTAAACAAGGTTGAGACGGCTGTGCGACTCGTCCATAAGCCCACAGGTATTGATGTGCGCTCTTCCTCAGAACGAAGTCAGTTGGCGAACCGCGAGAAGGCGATGCAGATTCTATGCGCGAAACTTGAACAGCTTCACGAAGAAGAAGAGGCAAAGAAGCACGCCGCGGAGAGGAAGGCACAGATAGGCACGGGCGACCGCTCTGAAAAGATTCGCACCTATAACTACCTCCAAGACCGCGTCACTGACCACCGGCTTAAAGAGTCGTGGCACAACCTCCCGAAGCTCCTCGCCGGCAACATAGACGACATCATCTCCGCCCTCCGCTCCGCCAGAGAAGAAAATTTACAAGGTTGAACCTTGTATTATTCTGTCTTGTAAGTAAGCCATTCTGTGACGAAGATTTTGAAGTCAGCGCCAGACGAAAAATATTCCGGTAATGCTTCGCGTGCAAGAATAATTCCCTCTGGTCGCTTTTTGTCGAGATAGTCTAGATAACTTGATTGTGTATATGTCTCCAGATATTTTTCGGCGCGCGCTTTGTCAGCAATACCAGCCTCTTTCCATTTCGGCTCAATGAGTTTAATCGGATTAAGGTGGATGTACGAAATTAAATAACGCAGATAACGGTCGTCAGCGACATGTGTCGCTTTGAATCTACCCTGGAATAGAGAGCCGTTTCTGTCGTATTTCTTGTTGAAATACATCGTGTAGCCAGTGGTGAGTTTCTGCATAAACTTACTAATACCGCCTTCCTCAAGTTCGCGAATTAGCAAATGAAAGTGGTTCGGCATCAAACAATAAGCAACAATTTCAACGATTGGATCGCCAGCCCTTTCCTCAGTCATTTCTAACAAGGTTGAACCTTGTAATTTTAAGTCCGCCGGCTCATTTTGGTTTGCAAGATATAGAAGGGCAAGAAACCTGTCTCGGTCAGCACGAGACATGAAGATATTTCTTTTCTCTGTGCCGCGATTATAGATATGGTAAAACTCGCCAGGAGCAAACGAAAAAGTGCGTGTCATAGTACCGCCCATTATAACAGCAGTTTTCTACAAGGTTGAACCTTGTAAACAGACCATGTTGCTTGCTTTGTGAGAAGAATTCGGGTAGAGTGGCGGAATAATGACGATTGGGAATAGCACGGCAGAGATTCAGCGCCTCTTTGATACAGGGGCGCATTTCGCGCAGGTGAAGAGTCGCCGGCACCCTACTATGAAGCCCTTTCTGGTAGGTACGAAAGGGCGGCAGGAGATTATTGATTTGGTGAAGACAACAGAACAGCTAGAAGCGGCGAAGACAGTTATGGCGGCCTTGGCGAAAGAAGGGAAGACTGTACTTTTCGTAGGAGGAAAGGTAGAAATTGCCGCACTCGTGAAAAAGGCGGCACAGGAAATAAACGCGCCGTATGTTGCCGCACGATGGCTCGGGGGCACCATTTCCAATTGGGCAGAAATCAAGAAGCGCGTTGACCGACTGGCAGAGCTTACTGAGAAGTCTGCAACGGGGGCTCTCGCGAAACAGCATACGAAGCTTGAGCTCGTTATGATTGGACGCGAACAGAAACGGCTCACCGAACGGCTTGACGGCATCACTACGATGACCAAGAAGCCGGACGCCCTACTAGTCGTGGACACCAAGCACGAGAAGCACGCGGTAAAAGAGGCGAACGATGCCGGGATTCCAATTATCGGAATAATGAGCTCGGACTGCGACCTACGAGAAGCAACATATCCGATAGTCGCGAACGACACCTCTAGAAAGACGGTTGAACTAGTCCTCTCTGAGCTTGTTGAGGCGTTTGCGAAAGGGCAGGCAGCATAATCCAAGGTAGTAGGTTGTAGTTAGTAGGGCATAGTTTCTGATATACTTGCATTTACATATTCACTACAACCTATAACCTATTCCCTATAACCTATTCTTATGGAAATTACGACTGATAGCATTAAAGAGTTGCGAGAAATGACCGGCGTGTCTGTCATGCAGTGTAAGAAGGCGCTTGAAGAAGCTGGTGGCGACCTTACAAAGGCAGTGGAGGTACTGAAAAAAAGTTCGGGCGCGTCAGCGCTTAAAAAAGCCGGTCGTAACCTTAAAGCCGGCGCGATAGGGAGCTATACGCACGATGGGAACATCGGCGCGATGGTACTACTCTCATGTGAGACCGATTTCGTCGCTAAGAATCCTGAATTTGTGGCGCTCGCGCGTGAGTTCGCTATGCAGGTCTCAGCGATGGACCCAGAAAATACAGAGAGTCTGCTAGAACAGCCGTACATAAAAGAGGCGAGCAAGACGGTGCAGAATCTTCTTGACGGAGCGACTCAGAAGTTCGGCGAGCGCGTAGAGATAAGTCAATTCTCGCGGCTCTCGGCCCGCTAACGACAATGGGACACCTTATCTTCATCTTTGTCGCGCTCGTGCTTCTCGTCGGCTTCTTCGTGCTCACGAGTTACGAGGCGCGTCGAGGCTCGCGCTTCTATGCGGGGCATCGAGAACGCTTGGACCATACGGTTGAACGGATAGAATTTATAGTGGCCAATGTTAATCTAGGAGAATTTATGCGCGATGAGATACTCCATCTCGCGAGCCGTATCGGGCATGACATCGCACATTTCTCTCTACTCGTCGTGCGCGCAGTGGAGCGCCTGCTCACGCGCCTCGTTCGCCGTCTGCGCGCGCAGCCAGAGATTGACACTGCTCCGCGCGAGACAGCGCGGGAATTCGTAAAGACGCTTTCTGATTTTAAGGATAATCTGAAAGCGACACATCCCGAGATTCACGAAATACAGAAGTAAGTGATAAGTTGTAAAGTGTAAGAAAATGCCGGCATAGCTCAGGGGTAGAGCAACACTTTTGTAAAGTGTGGGTCGGGGGTTCAAATCCCTCTGCCGGCTCAAGGTTTAGTGGTCGTTGCGGTAGTCGTAGCGAGAGCGCCTTTGGGGAATTGCTTCTCAAGGTCGGCGAGAGACGAGAATCCGTAGGAATGCTTGCCGTTTATGACAAAGGCGGGAAGAGTGTCTTTTACTTTTGTAACAGCAATAAAGGTTTTTAAGGCGCCGAGCTCAAGGTTGTAGTCAAAAGAATACACGCGAAGTGTAGGATAGGTATTGCGCAGATAAGAGAGGGCGTAGCCGGCTTTGTCGCAGTCGCCACAGTCGCCCGCGTTGCTGTAAAAATAGAGAACAGTTACCGGCTTCGTCTTACAAGCTTCTGCGAGTCGTTTCGTTATTAGATAGTCGCGAATTTCCAACAGCGAGTATCGTTCTTTCAGTCGTATCACCTGTGGGTTGTCGCTACCGAGCTGGTCTTCAGCATATGAGAGGCGGCCGCTGAAGTCGGCGAGTTCGCTAGTAAGCGTTGCAGACGAAGCCGAACTATCGCACGGCGCCGCCTCAAGAAGAGAAAATTGTGTTTCCAGAGAAAGAGAATCAATAGAAAGTTGTTCCTCTATAGCTGAGAGTTCGGTAACGCGCGCATTGTTTAGATAATTGATGGCGTACGCGACCGTTCCTACGAGAACAACCGTAATCAAAAGCGCTATGAGGGCATTTCGAGCGACAAGTGACATGTTAATTTTAGATTAATAACGCCAATTACGGCGCTTGCCGAGCGCGACATCACTCGTCGCGCGAATAAGCCATAGAGGAGCGACGAGACCATATAGAAGTGTGTACGACACCATACCGAGGGCTATATCTCCAGTAGTTCTAGATATTCGTCTGCCGATTATTATGAAAGCGATGGAAGTGGCCAATACTATGATGGCGAGTAGGATATAAAAATTTACTGGCAGGTAGAACCAGTCAAGAGCTCCATGAGGAACGAGCGCGTATGAGAGCGGAATACCAGCACGGACCTCAATTGCAACAATCGCGTTTTGTGCGAGAGTAAAAATGCTGACAACAAAAAGCAATACACCGCTTCCGACCGCGAGCAGAGCGGTCGGTAAAACTAACATACCGAGCACTCCGTGGCGGCGATTCAATATGAGGCTACGATATTCGCCAAGCACATTACGGAGAAACCCCGTTATCCAACGAGTCCGCTGTTTAATTAATCTGACGATTGTAGATGGTGCTTTCGTGTAAACGCGAGCGCGAGGAGCGTTCCCGATTTCGTAGCCGGCTTGTTGAATTCGAAGTGCCATTTCCATGTCCTCTGTCTGGTGTCCGTAACGGAATCCTCCTAATTTCTCTAGTGTTTCGCGTCTATAAAAGGAAAAAGGCCCTGGTGTGACATAAAGCCCGTTGATTGATGCGAACACATGACGAAGCGTAATGCCGAAGGTGTATTCGGCGTTTTGCATGTGCTGCAAAATATTTTCTGGTTTATGTACGGACATCGCGGCTGTCGTTGCGACAACTTGTGGATTATTAAAGCAGGTGACGATTTCTTTGAGGGAGTTTGACTCAACAAATGAGTCAGCGTCTAGGCATCCAACAAGTTCTGCATTCGTGAGCGCTACGCCGGCGTTCATTGCCGTGTGTTTACCCCCATTTTCTTTATGAATAATGCGCACTTGAGGATGCTTGGCGAAGCGTTCCATTATCGACGGAGTGGTGTCTGTGGAGCCATCGTTTACTAGGATGATTTCTAATCTATCTTTCGGATAGTCTAATGCGAGCAAAGAATCGCATGTCGCGGCTACGGTCTTCTCCTCGTTCCAACAAGGTACGATAATCGCGACCGATGGAAATATTGCATCCATAAAGCGCCCGCGCGCGGAGCGCGCGGGCGCTGATAGGAGCGTTACGAGGACGAACGATTCAAAGAATATCGCGATGAATAAAAACGGATATGCCAGTGCCTCTAGACCCATAATATCGTAATCGTAACACGAACCATATTTTTAACGAATCTTTGCGCCAAAATTCTTGACTGTGGCGTTTTCTAGTTTGGAATGAAGAGCGCCCACTTCGTCGTTCGTTAGCGTCTTGTCTATACTGCGATAGGTAACTCTATATGCATAACTCATCTTGTCGGCTCCTAATTTCTCTGCGTTTTCGTATTTATCAAGTAGTTCAACTTGTTCAACCAAGTCGCCCGCGACCTCGCGCACGAGGTCAAAATAATTGTTGGGGATAAACCCTTTCGCGACAATAAACGAAATGTCGCGCACGATAGGTGGATATTTGCTTACCTCCTTAAATTTAGTACCGAGCTTTAATTGTTTCTTAACGCGCGCATCTTCTGACCACAGAAGGCGGATGTCCGGCAACTCCATTGAGATGATGGCGAGCCGCTCAAGACCGAAGCCAAATGCCCAACCGTTCCACACGGACGAATCAACGCCAAGGTTATCCAATACGCTACCTCTCACTACCCCTGCGCCGAGCACTTCAACCCAGGTGTTGTTACCGTCCTTATCAATTTCCATTTCAAGCGAAGGGTCGGTATACGGGAATGTATCCGGATTAAAACGATACTTAACTTCTGGACCGAACGACGCTTTCGCGATATCAGAAAGCACCTTTTTTAAATCTTCTATAGTAATAACTTTCTCCTTTTTGGGTGCGAGATACCAACCATCTATCTGATGGAATACATTCATGTGTCGGCGGTCTATCTCGTCTTTGCGATATACCTTACCCCAGCTGAGAGCACCGACCGCCGTTTCTGCCGCAATTTTTTCTCGAACGCTTTTTTCTTTAAGCCAGTAATACCACATCACAGTCGTGTGTGTACGAAGCACATGCGTGTCATCAATGAAATACGAATCAGACTTAGAGCGAGCCGGATGGTTTTTAGGAAAATTAAATAAGTCAAAAACAATATCCGTGCTCATTATTTCCGGTACGGCAATCACATCGTAATTCTTAAAGTCGGGAATGGCTCGTATGCGCCCAGCCAGCTCGTAGAGCGGACTACCGATAGTTCTAGAAAGGTCGGGCATCGCTAGATAACGACGAATACGGAGCGCTTCAAAGTCATTACGATTCTCCACTTTGGCTTTCAGTCTTTCCTCCTCGGCCCGCGGTATTTTGATGTCCATAGCAGTTTCAGGATATCATATTTTGTGATACAATATAGATAACAAAGATATGGCTAAAAATACTGAAAAAGAGCCTAAAAAGAAGGCGTATGACGCTTCGTCTATTACCGTCCTTGAGGGGCTGGAGCCGGTGCGGAAACGCCCTGGAATGTATATCGGGACGACTGGTCCAGACGGCCTCCACCACCTCGTCTGGGAAACCTTTGACAACGCTCGTGATGAGGCGATGGCGAATCGCTGTGACGAGATTGAAGTAGCGTTATTGTCCGATAGTTACATACGCGTCGCCGACAACGGTAACGGCATTCCGGTGGGTATTCACCCGAAAACGAAGGTCTCTGCGCTTGAAACCATTATGACCACGCTTCACGCGGGAGGTAAATTCGGAGGAGAAGATTCCAGTTATAAAGTATCAGGCGGATTGCACGGCGTTGGTGCCTCCGTCGTGAATGCGCTCTCGGTGCATACGAAAGTGGTGGTACACCAGGACGGCGGGATGCATGTTCAGGAATATAAAATCGGCAAACCACTCGCGAAAGTTAAGAAAATCGGCACAACAAAGGAGCACGGCACCATCGTTCTCTTCAAGCCGGATGCGACTATTTTTAAAGAGGGCATTGAATGGAATTTGGAAAAGATTGTTACGCACTTACGACAGCAAGCGTATTTGGTGAAGGGCGTTCGCGTCAGAGTTGTTGATGCACGAAGTTCACAACACTCATTTCAGACAGACAAAATCTTCTTAAGCGCGTACGCTCTGGATGTTCCGTCAGTGTCGTTCTACTTTGAAGGAGGCCTGAAGTCGCTCGTCGCGTTTTATAATAGTCACCAGACTCCAGTTCATAAAAACATTTTTTATGTTGACCGTGAGCTTGACGGGGTGAATGTGGAAGTTGCGCTTCAGTATGTGGACGACATAACTTCCCGTATCACTGCATTCGCAAATAACACATACAACAGCGAGGGAGGCACTCACATTACCGGATTCAAGACGGCACTCACGCGCTCGCTCAACTCGTACGGTCGGAGTGCGAATATTTTAAAAGAAAAAGACGAGAACTTCACCGGAGATGATGTACTGGAGGGGATTACCGCGGTAGTGTCTGTAAAACTCTCGGAAATTCAATTTGAAGGGCAGACGAAGAGTAAGCTCGGCTCGGTAGAGGCACAGGGCGCCGTCGCCACCGTATTCGGCGAAGCTCTCGGAGCATTTCTTGAAGAGAATCCGGACGACGCGCGCTCCATCATCAACAAAGTCCTTCTCGCGCTGAAGGCGAGAAAGGCGGCAAAGGCGGCAAAGGATTCGGTACTGCGAAAGGGCGCATTAGAGGGCATGACGCTCCCTGGCAAGCTCGCCGACTGTCAGACTAAGAGCGCCGAAGAAGGGGAGCTTTTCATAGTGGAAGGTGACTCAGCAGGTGGATGTTTTTCTGGTGATACTAAAGTCGCCTTACTTGATGGTAGAGAGATTTCTTTTAAAGAGCTTGTTTTGGAGCACACTCAGGGCAAGAAAAATTATTGTTATACCATTGGCACTTCCGGTGATATTGAAGTTGCGGAAATTAAAGACCCACGCGTTACTAAGAAAAACGCCAATGTTATTAAAATTATTCTTGATAACAGAGAAGAAATTATTTGTACCCCAGACCATCGTTTTATGACTCGCGATGGTAGTTACAAAAAAGCTCGCGAATTGTCTCCTGATGATTCGCTCATGCCGTTGTATCGCCAGCTTTCCAAATTGGGTAAGCGCATTACTATCAAGGGATATGAATTGGTATATACAGCGGCTTCTCACCGATGGATTTTCACGCATCTGCTGGCTGACCAATTTAATTTGAAAAATAGTACCTATTTGAAATCAAGGGGTAACACGATACACCATGAAGATTTTAATAAACGCAATAACAGTCCCGACAATCTTGTCCGCTTGAATAAAATGGAGCATCTTTTGCACCATACGCTCTTTTTGGACAAGACTCTTCATTCAAATGAATCAAAAGAGAAGTCTAGGATAGCGCATGCCCTACCTGAATATTGTGAGAAAATAAGAAAAATAATGACGACACTCAAAATGCGCGCTCTGTTAAGCGCTCGCGCAAAAAAGCAATGGGAGGATGAATCATATAAAAAGCATATGACCGAAGCCTTTCTACATTTCAGAAACAACAACGCTGACTATAGAGATAAAGCTGACAAAATGCTCTATGAACTTCAAGCAATGTATTGGTCAAAACCAGAAAACCGCGCAAAACAAAGCGTACGAGTACGCGAATATTTTGTAACACATCCAGAAGCTAAAATACAAAATGCACAGATTGCAAAAACTCAATGGAGTGATACTAAACTTCTGGAATGGAGAGCTGAAAAGACAAAAGAACAATGGACAGATGAATTTAGAAAAAAAAGGAAAATTGCGTATAACGCCACCTATCTGCAAAAAGGACTGAAGACCATCCATGCTATTTATCGTCGATTGGGGGAAATTGATATACATGAGTATGACAAAGAACGCAAACAAACGAATGACAAGAGTCTTTTGCGAGCAGAGACATTACGGGACCGGTTTTTTGACGGAGATCAGGTTCAATTTGAAAATGCGATTGCCAATTTTAATCACAAAATTGTTCGCATTGTACCGCTTCAAGAGACGATGGATGTGTACGATATAGAAGTTCCAGGTACTCACAATTTTGCCTTAGCAAGTGGTGTATTTGTCCATAATAGCAGTAAGCAGGGCAGAGACCGCCGGACACAAGCAATACTGCCGTTGAAAGGAAAGATCCTCAATGTAGAACGCGCGCGTATAGACAAAATGCTCTCTTCAATAGAGATTCGCGCGATTGTGGTCGCCATGGGCACTGCCGTCGGCGATGTTTTTGATATTTCAAAACTGCGGTATCACAAAATAATCATCGCCACAGATGCGGATGTTGATGGTGCACACATTCGCACGCTCCTTCTCACGCTCTTATATCGCCATTTCAGACCGATTATAGAAGGCGGATTTGTTTACATTGCCCAACCGCCTCTTTATAAAATTACGAAAGGAAAGGCGATTGCGTACGCATATTCGGATAAAGAGAAAGAGGTTGCATTGAAAGAAATGAACGAAGCGTCCGTCCAGCGCTACAAGGGTCTCGGAGAAATGAACCCGAGCGAGCTCTGGGAAACTACAATGGACCCCGCGCGACGCGTATTAAAGAGAGTTCATATTGAAGACGCTGAAGCGGCCGACCGCATCTTTGATATCCTCATGGGCTCCGATGTCGCGAGCCGCAAAGCATTCATCCAATCAAACGCCAAGCTCGCAAACTTGGATGTTTAACCGCCAAGAATAGTTAGGTTCGCAGAGGCGCTGTTATTGTTCGTGTTGGACTCGCCGATGGCGCTATCAAAGTTCGCCATGATTGAAATCGTTTTATTCGCGCCTGCGATCGGCTGGTCAAAGCCGAGCGTGTATTCAATTCTTTCGCCTGGGCTTAGCGATTGCTGAAAAGGCGAAAAATAAATATAAGATGATTGTGTAGGAATGGACGCGCTAAAACGCCACTCTCCACTCTTGTTCGTGCCGATATTTTTAATCGTGAACTTGACTGCCGGGCGACTGCCGGAGGGAACAGTTGAGCTCGCGACGAAAGAATCGGCAGAAGCCGCCGTTAGATAACCGATGGCGTCGATGTTCACGACGAAGTCAGGAAGTCCGGAGAGAACGCTGGTCGTGGCAGGTCCGCCTATTTGATACGCGCTGCCTGTTCTGTCACCGGCCGTCGGCGAAGTTTGTTTGGGCGGAGGAGGAATTGGTGGCGTTCCCGTGGCGTCGGTCGCCAAGTTAGTTTCGCCGAAAGAGATTGTGGTTGATGCCGTTGGAGTAGTTGTCGTAGACACAGCTGAGAGTGACGGTTCAGCCGGAATGATGACTGAACCAAGATAAACAGCCGCCGCACCAACGCGACCAATTACTTCTGGTACGAAACGGGTAGAGTAGATGGCGAGCCATATGCCTCCGGCTACAAGAGCAACAAAACCGACTACGGCGAGGCCGTTAATAGCCGTTTGTTGGAGAGAAGTGTTTGATTGGTCTGTGTTCATAAGATAGTTAATACATAACACGAGGCACTTTCCATGTCAAATTTTGAAGCTTGACAGGACTGAAACAATGCTGTACTTATTGGTAAGACAATATGAGTGGAATTACTGATTTAACGGTACGGCTTATTCGGGCCGGCCGGCTGATTTATGAGAGGAAGTGGAGCTTTCTCGGGCTTTTTGCTGTTGTATTTCTCGTCAGCGTCTCTGTTCTCGGAGAGATTGGCCTCTTGCCGAATGTGTCGTCTGCGGCGAAGATTCCACCAGCAACTTCAATAAATCAATCTGGTATAGTTGCGGCCACAGAATTGCCGGTCAAGATAGAAATTGCCAAAATTAATCTTTCAACGGTGATTTCAAATCCAGCAACGACGGATGTCACGCTTTTGGACAAGGAATTATTGAAAGGCGCCGTGCGCTATCCGACATCCGCAAAGCTCGGCGAGACGGGTAATGTCGTCCTCTTCGCTCATTCTAGCTACATACCCGTCGTAGGCAATCAAGCATACAAGGCCTTCAACGGGATTCAGAAACTCGTTGTGGGAGATGTTGTCACTGTATATTCCGCTACGATGGTATACACATATCGAGTGAGAAGCTTTACTAAAGAGAGCGCGAACGATAACATTTCGATTCCTCTTTCTGTCAACGGAAAGATATTAACGCTCGTAACCTGCAATTCATTCGGTACTAAAGAAGACCGCTTCGTCGTCGTAGCGGATTTTGTTGAAAGCCACTCGATCCCGTTATAACGGGATCGGCTGGCTCTCCGCAATAAAAATAAGAAGGGAGGCAAAGTTCTTTAACCAAGCAGTTCCGATAAACCCGCCGCGAATGCGGCACAGCAAGGAGATAACGATGAACAAAATCATCGCAGTTCTGCTGGCGCTCGCAATGGCGCTGGTGAATGTCGCGCACGCAGTTGAAACGCAATGGAGTCAGTGGGGCATCGCCCCGTACGCTCGCAATCTTGAAGAGGCGTGCAAGAAAGCACCCGGAGCCATCGACGGCCTTAATCTGCCGGCGGCGGTTAAAGAAGACTTCAAAAAACAAGTCGCCGGCTCGTCCTGCAAAGGTGAAAAAGCATACCTCACGCCCAAAATGGTGTTGGAGGAAATGTGGACCGGTGGTAGTAAACCACATGTGATGAAGAAAAAAACAGTGGCAGAACTGCCGGTTCTTAAATCACCCGACGGCCGATCATATAACAAGGATTCAGTCGTCGAGGCTGCGGTAGCGTATGTGTGGACTTCCGTCCACGATGGCAGGATTTATTATCTCTTTCTGCCTTGGGTCTGCTACAACTGGAGCACAAGCATCGCGTCTACGCTGTCACAGGCTAATCCGACATTACCGCCGGCCGTTGGAACCATCGTTGCGTGTCCCAATGTTTACTTTCTGAAAGTGAATGTGTGGGAGCGAGACGCTCTCAAACTTCCCGGCGTTGAAATTACTCACGCAAAAGAGGAATTGGGGCAAAAGCAGTTTGCGGGCGTGCCCCATGTTTCCAAAACGCACGGCGGCAAGTTCCGCAAGGCGTATGCGGCAGGGCAGTTGAAGCGCAGTACCACAGCTCGCTCGTTTCGGGTGTCGCTCATCATGACGCCAGAATCACAGGGTGGTGGGCAAGACATCACCGCCGAGGAGATTCTTGGCGACATCAAAATAACGGGGATCTACGAACTTCAATTCACGCGCGAAAAGCTCGAGAAGTGGGATGCGATTCGTGTAGTTGCGGTAAACGGCGATGTTGCGTCACCGCCACGCTTCAATGGGACTGGCGTACACGAGTTGCGGTTTTTTAATCGCTTGTCGGGGAAAAAGCTGGGCGAGTGGGACAGCAATCCTGATCCGGATTGCATCATGAACGAACACTGGATCGAGTAGGATCCACGGACCATCGGAGACATAGAAGTGCGATTTGCACTAATGTTCCCGATGGATCCCTTTTCCGGTATATCTCACATCGAGGTGTTTCGGAAATAGGATTATGCGTTTTCTATATTTAACTACACTAACTGCACTTTTTTTGATTATCGCGCTCTCGCGCGGTTTTGTGCTGGACTATCATAATGCATTTCTATCTGATGTCCCACACGCATATGCCGATGGCGACGGTGGCGGAGGAGACGGTGGTGGAAGTGACGGCGGAGGCGGTGATGGTGGCGGTGGCGGTGGTGGAGGAGATGGCGACAGTGGAGGAGGTGACAGTGCGCCCCCTCCGCCACCAATTGTTTTCGTTCCACCCACGCCTCCAGTTCCTCCGACACCTCCCACTCCCCCTACACCACCGACACCTCCTACGCCTCCAACTCCGCCTACACCCCCAGTTCCTCCAACCCCTCCTTCTCCACCAGGATGTAGCAGTGGGTGCGGTGGTGGCGGGGGCTCGCCTCCTCCTACCATTACTCTCGCCCTGCTTCCGCATGTCAGCGTACAACCGCTCGCATATCTTTATCTCTCACAAATTCCATACACGGGTTTAGATCTCGGCCCGGTCGGCGCTGTTATCTATTGGCTGGTCCTCATCGCTTTTGCGCTAGCCGTCGCTTATTTGGCTCTACTGGGAGCCGTGCCACTCGTGAACCGTTTTCTTCACAATTTTGGTTCTCGCGTTCTGAAAGCGTTGGATATCCACGAATCACCACTTGTTGAAGATGAACAACCGGCTCCATATGTAATATCTGATGTTATTCCAGAGCCAGCTCCACACATCGCGATACCGGAACCGCACGAAGCGTCGCGGAATTATTCGTCGTACGACGGTTTTAAATCTTTTGCTCATAATGGGGCCTTGTCAATTGATGACATTGTAAAAGGTCTCGCGAGAAGTCATGTTGTCCCCGCGATAGAACAAACGGTTAAATCTACGCCGAATGTTGAACCGATTTATGAAAATGTTGAGCCAATAACAACAGGAGACACCTCTAACACTGCGCCTACACAGATTTCTATGAACACGCGCGATTTCATCGCCGCGCTTGTCAGAGGCGACCGTGCCGCTGTCTTTGCCGGACTACGACAGCGGGTGCACAGCGCCGAGTCTCCAGAACAACTTATTTCCACAATAGTGTGTCTCCTAGACGACGCGTATCGCGCTCGCATTGATGGAACAAATAATGACACCGACATCGCGCGGCTCATAGCGCGGCTGGACAATCCGACATTAGAAAAACTTATTTCCGCACTCACGACAGCGATTGATTCCAGTTATTCTTCCGGTGTCACGGGCGCCAAGCTCGCACTCATCCGCGCTCTCGCCGTCCTCGGCGCCTAATTACTTACGGTTTTTAATTTCTTCGGTTGTGTGTGCGATGAAATCGGACAGGGAAGTAGCGTCTGACTTTCTATTATCACGGCTTTCTACCGAAACAGTTTTCGCTTCAACTTCTTTGTCGCCGACAACGAGAAGGTAGGGAATTTTTTCTGTTTTCGCATTCCTAATTTTTTTACCGAGCGATTCGTTCGCGTCGTCAACATCAGAGCGAATGTTCGCGGCGCGCAGTAAAGTGAGTACTTCGTTTGCATACGCGTTATGCTTTTCAGACACTGGCAGTATGCGAACTTGCACAGGCGAGAGCCAGAGAGGGAACGCACCAGCATATTTTTCAATCAAGAACGCCATGATGCGTTCAATAGCGCCGATAGAAGAACGATGCACCACGAATGCTCTGTGTTTAGCGCCGTCCTCGCCGATGTAGGTCAGGTCAAATCGTTCCGGCATACAGAAGTCATATTGGACCGTGAAAGCGGTATCTTCTTTACTATTTACATTTTTCATTTGAATGTCTATTTTGGGGCCGTAGAACGCAGCCTCATCTTTCACTTCTTCAAATTTTGACCCGCGTTCTTTCATTAGCCTGCGGAGCAGGTCTTCGCTCTTGTCCCACCCCGCGTCGTTTTTGTAATACTTTTCAGTATTAGTGCGATCTCCGAGTGAAAGGCGGTAACGGTAGTCTGTATCAAGTGTAAGACCGAAGACAGAGGTAACATATTCTATAAGATCAAGTACCATGCTAATTTCGGCAACAGCCTGCTCCTCATTTGCACAAATAATGTGAGCATCAGCGAGACAAAATGTGCGAACCCGTTGAAGGCCCATAAGTTCGCCTGATTGTTCAAAGCGGTATTGCTTTGCGAGCTCGGCAATACGCATCGGTAGTTCTCGGTAACTAACTGGTTTTCGCAAATACAACTCAAAGTGATGCGGACAGGTCATCGGTCGGAGCATGAACTGCTCTTTGTCTATTTCTATTGGCGCGTACATTGAGTCCTTGTAGTGCGGATAGTGCCCACTTTTTTTATACAAATCTAGCTTCGCGATATCGGGCGTGTACACATGCAGGTATCCGCGTTTTATTTCCTCGTCAACGATAAATCGCTCAAGCTCGCGTCGCACAATTGAGCCTTTTGGAGTAAAAAGCGGCAGACCCTTACCGACGGAATCCGAAAATGTAAATAAATCGAGCTCTCTGCCGAGCTTTTTGTGGTCGTGACTTTTGTCAGAATCTGCATCCATTATTGAAGAGGATACCATAAAATTATAACGGTTTAAGGCTTTCAATCGCGAGGGTGGTCTCGCCATTTCTGATTGAGACCTTTCCTTTAACGAGCAGGCACGCGCCGGGGACGATGGTGTGAGCATGTTCTTTAAAAAGTTTTGGGAAGATAACCGCCTCAATAGAGTCGGTCGTGTCTTCTATCGTGATAAACGCCATTTTCTCTCCGGTCTTAGTGAGAAGGGAACGCACGATAGTGACAAGAACCGGCAGGATAATGAGCATTCCCTGCTGCCGCTCTTCTTTAATTTTAGCTATTGAAAGAGCCGATTTCGTCGTTACTACCTTGTGTACATCAAGAGGGTGACCACTGATGTAGATACCGAGCAACTCCTTTTCCCACACGAGTTTATCGGTGAGCGAAATTGGCGTACCGACTGGGAGCGTGAGCTCTGGCGGTGCGCTAAATGCACCAAAGAGCGAGTCTTGTGGTGCTTTCGCTGTAACATCTCGATGAAAGGCAAGCATGGTCTCAATATTTTCAAGCATTGTCCCGCGCGACTGATTAAATGAGTCAAGCGCGCCACACTTAATAAGCGACTCAAGCGACTTGCGATTAAGGTTTTTAGAACCGACACGCGAAAGAAAGTCGGAAAGAGTTTTAAAAAAGCCGTTCTCTTTTCGTTCCGCGATAATAGCTTCTGAAATACCATCGCCGAAGTTCTTGATAGATGAGAGACCGAACCGGATAGCGTCTCCGCTTATGGCGGCGGTAAACATAGTCCCGCTCTCGTTGATGTCCGGCGGCAGTACCTTGATACCCATCCGCTTCGCCTCGTTTACGAAGATTGGAATTTTTTCAGTGTCGCCGCTATCTGCGGTGAGGACAGCGGCGAGATATTCAACTGGGTAATTCGCCTTCATATACGCGGTCTGGTATGCGACTTTGCCGTAGGAGGCGGCGTGCGCCTTGTTGAAGCCGTATGCGGCGAACGGTTCAATCAGTTCCCATAACTTTTCAGCAAGTTGCTTAGAAAGCTTCCCGTATTCCATAAAGCCCTTCGTCAATTTCTCTTTCTCCGCCTGCATAACTTTCGGAATCTTTTTGCCCATCGCTTTACGGAGCGCGTCCGCTTCTAGCCAAGAATATCCTCCAAGTTTTATTGCAGTGAGAAGCACATCGTCCTGGTATACGAGTATGCCGTATGAGAAATCAAGATACTCTTTCATTCGCGGGTCCAGATAGTGAATGAGCTTCGGATTGTGTTTGCGTTCAATATAAGATGGAATAGTCTCCATCGGGCCCGGGCGATAAAGCGCGACCATAGCGTTGATGTCGTGAATGCTCGTCGGTTTGAGCTCTTTCAGCCAACGAGTCATGCCGGAGCCGTTTAGCTGAAATGTCCCCTCTGTCTCGCCGCGCGCGAGCATTTCGTATGTCTTTTTATCGTCTATGGGAACATTTTCAATATCAACTACGACGCTACGCGACTCTTTCACCCGCGCAACCGAGTCAGCGAGAATCGCAAGATTTTTTATTCCAAGAAAATCAAACTTTAATAAACCTACACCGCCGTATTCATCCGTAATGGAGTACATGTCGTATTGCGTGATGAGTTTACCGGTGCCCTTCGGGTCTGGCTGGATTGGCGCCCATTCAATAAGGGGCGTCGGGGCTACCACGACGCCCGCCGCGTGTACGCCAACATGCCGCACACAACCTTCAATCCGTTTCGCGAGGTCAATAATTTCGCGAGTGTCGTCGTCTTCATCGTAGAGAGTTTTCAAATCCGGCTCTAACTCAAGCGCGTGGTCAATGGTCATCGGGAATCCCTGCGAACCAATCGGAATTAACTTCGCGATGCGGTCCCCTGTGTTATATGAGTGGCCGAGCGCGCGCGCCACATCGCGCACAGCCGCTCTCGCCATCATGGTGCCGAAGGTGCCTATTTGTGCGACATGGTCCTCGCCATATTTTCGCTTCGTGTATGCGATCATCTCGTCGCGACGATTGTCGGCCATGTCCATGTCAATGTCTGGCGCCTTTGGGCGCTCGGGGTTGAGGAATCGTTCAAAAGGCAGTTTATAGAAAAGCGGGTCCACATTCGTGATGCCCGTAAGATACGCCACTAGACTTCCGGCCGCCGAGCCACGCGTTGTGGTAAGAATTCCCTGACTACGAGCGAATGCGAGCAGGTCGGCGACGATGAGATAATACACGGCGAAGCCCTTTCCGATGATGATTTTTAATTCATATTCAATTCGGTCAGAAATTTCTTTTTTTGACTCCTTTAAATTCCGCAGAGCGATACCAGCATATGCCTTCGCGCGCAATTCCTCATCATGATTTTTAAAACCTGGTGAAATTGGCACCGCGGGGAAAGTCCATTTCCCAAGCTCAAATGACACATTGCACCGGTCGGCGATTTTGCGCGAATTGTCAATTGCCTCCGGAGTATCTTTGAAAAGCTCAAAAGCTCGCTTCTCACTGATAAACGAGAAGTCCTCGTCCTCGTTTTTTCCGCGCCCGCCCTGCTGGATGCGCCGCATAATCTCGGTCGCCTCGCGGTCGTCGGGCTCCAGATAGTACACATCGTGTTGCGCAACGAGCGGAGTATTATTCTCATGCGCCAGCCTGATAATTTTATTCATTAAGGATTCATGTCCGGCGACCTTAGGATGATGTGTGATTTCCAGAAATACATTCTTGTCACCGAATATTTGTTTGAATTCCGCGAGCGCGGCCGCGGCGCCGTCGTGGTCGCCCACGCGCAGTAGTTGTGCGACATCGCCTGCAAAAGAGGGAATAATCGCGATAATACCGCGGCCATGCGCTCGCAGCAGCTCCTTATCTATTCTCGGCCTTTCAAAAAATCCCTCCGTCCATGACTTTGTCACTAGCGCAAGCAAGTTTTTATATCCCTCGTTATTTTCTGCCAGTAGCACGATGCGCGAACGCCTCGCGCTACCATTCGGCTCTCGGTCGTGTCGTGAGCGTGGCGCGAGATACGCGTCAACGCCAAGTATCGGTTTAATTCCCGCATTAACTGCCGCTTTATAAAATTCAATCGCGCCGTGCATATTGCCTGCGTCAGTGAGCGCGAGCGCGTCCATGCCCTCCTTTCTTGCTTTCTCAACCAGCTCATCCACCTTCGGCAGCGCCTGCAAGAAGCTGTAGTGGCTGTGCGTGTGGAGGTGTATAAATCGTGATGCCATAGAACTAGTATACTTTCTGTATGCGATTTATGCTCGGCGTGCCCAGCACCAAACCTAGTTTGGTGCTGGGGGTGGATGAAGCGGGGAGAGGGCCACTCGCGGGGCCGGTCGCAGTGGGCGTGGTAGCGGTGCCGGAAGGGTTTGATGTAGTAAAAGAATTTCCGGGAGTTGCCGATTCTAAAAAGCTGTCGGAGAAGAAGCGCGAGAAGATTTTTAAGATGCTAGAAACATGGGTCGCCAAGAGCGGCGTGCGCTTCACGGTTGAATTTGAGAGCGCTGAAGTAATTGATGAGGAAGGGATAACAATAGCTGTGCGCCGCGCACTCTGGCGCGGCGTGAATAAACTCGCTCCAGATTCGACGCTCGTACACGTCTTGCTGGACGGTTCACTTAAAGCGCCGCCCGAATACTCGCAAGAAACTATAATAAACGGCGACGAACTTGTGCCTATTATTTCACTGGCTTCTATTATGGCGAAGGTGACTCGCGACCGGCTCATGGTAGAGCTAGCAAAAAAATATCCGCAATATGGATTTGAAAAACACAAAGGTTACGGTACTGCTTTACACTACGAAATGCTGAAAAAACACGGCCTTTGCGATATCCACCGTTGCTCGTATATCCACCTTGATTTTAAGCCAAAATAGGGCTATATTGTTAACTTGTGTCCAGCCAATGGGGCAGGGGACGCAAAAGATCTTTCGGAGGAACGAAGAATGGTTGATAGAAAAATCGAAATGAAAGAGGCGAGCAGGCGTTTCGTCTCCAACATGAAAAAAACGGATTTCGTTGTCGATATGCTGCGAGGTGCTGGCGTAAACAAACCGCCATGTTTCTGTTGTTTGCACAATATGCAAGGAACATGCGTACATACGGTCGGCGGTTTCGATTGCAAGGATTATGTCCTGTATTCAAGATCGCCAGCAAAGGTGGAGCGCAAGCTTCTCTCATACATTACTTTCACCAATCAAAAACAAGACGCGCAAAGGAATAAGCGCGCCGCATAAACTTTTTGTCAACAACAAAAGCGCGTCCTTCTGGACGCGCTTTGTCTTTTTATTCGTTTCGTGATAGGGTTTCAACATGTCAATCCGAATGCGCCATACGAGGAGTCACACAAATAACAGACGGTCGCATCACGCGCTCGTAGAGACTAATATCGTGAAGGATAAAGAAAGCGGAAATCTTCGTCTCCCACACCGCATAGACGAGGCTACCGGCTCGTATCGCGGCAAGCAGATATTCACACCGAAAGTTAAGACGAAGCCTGCTGGGAAGCACGCGAAGGGAGTGAATACGATCGAAGTCCCGCACTCGTCCGCGAGTGTTGGGAAACATGCACACGAAGAGCACGCGAACGCAGAGGCAAAAGCTTCAAAAGGAATTTTCGGTAAAATTACGACTGGCATGCGACCGAAGGCGCGAAGTGGTTTCGGCGGTGGAGTTTAAGCGCGAAGCCACTCTTCTTTCGGGAAGCGCATAATTTTCTGCTGAAAATTTGCTAAGCTCGCGCCGTCGCGCTGTGCACATCCCTCAATAAAAGTGGCTTCGCTTTTTGTTATACTATCTATACAAGCTCTTTCCATGGCGAACCGACACCTAGCCCGCTCAGTTGTTCTCCAAACACTCTTTGAGTGGGATACCACTCGCGCGTCTGAAAAAGATGCTAAAGATATTCTCGCGCGCAATGTCGCCGAGTTTGGTGGCGATGATGTGGACCAGTCGTTTATGGACAATCTTCTCGCTGGAGTCATTGCGAAAAAAGACGACATTGATCTCGTTATTTCTAAGGCTGCGCCCGAGTGGCCATTGGAGCGAATCGCGCCGGTTGATAGGAATATTTTACGACTTGGTCTCTATGAACTTCTTTTTGCCGACCGCTCGCAGGTACCGGCAAAAGTAGCTATTAACGAGGCAATAGAACTTGCAAAAACTTTTGGAGGAGATTCTTCGGGAAGATTCGTCAACGGCGTTCTCGGCGCAATCTATAAAGAACTCGGTGAACCAGGCAAGGACGAGCAGGGGAAGAAAAGCAAAACAATCAAATATGAAGAACTCCCACTTCAGCGACTTGGCGGAGCAGTCGTATATGCGAAGCATGAAGGCCAGTATTACCTAGCGCTCGTGCATGATGTCTTCGGTCACTGGACGCTCTCAAAGGGTAAAATAGGGGATAACCCGGCCATTGCGAATGAGACCACCGAACAGGGCACTATCCGCGAGATTAAAGAAGAAATCGGTCTGGATATAAAAATTAAAGAAAAGATCGGAGAAAACGAATATGTGGCTTCGCACCCCGAGCGCGGCAAGTACAGAAAGCATGTGAGCTACTTCCTCGCCGAGGCGGAATACGAGCCGATATCTCTAGAAAAGAAGGGAGGGCTGGATGATGCGAAATGGTTCCGTCTTCAAGACATCATTGACCTCAATTTCTACGATGATATGCTCCCTATCGTCACGGCTGCAGTGCAAAAGCTGTTAGATCAAGCAGCCGTGAAAGCACCAAACCTCAAGCACTAAATCCCAAATTAGAATTTGTTTGGTGCTTGTAATTTGGAATTTGTTAGTTACAGTTGTAAACTGTCTTCATGCCTGATTTTAAATCATTATCTAAACATCTTGGACTTTCATTTAATAACATCAATCTCCTGATTGAAGCTTTGACGCACCGTTCATATTTAAATGAACATCGTGAATACTCCGGCAGTCATAACGAACGACTGGAATTCCTCGGCGACTCTGTATTAGAGCTCGCCGCAACTGACTTTCTTTATAAAAAATTTCCTGTGAAGCCGGAAGGCGAGCTAACCAGTTATCGCGCCGCGCTTGTAAACACTGTCTCACTAGCCGAGAGTGCACAGGCGCTCGGCATCAACGAGTATTTATTGCTATCAAAAGGAGAATCAAAAGACACCGGTCGAGCGCGTGATGTCATCCTCGCGGACGCGTTTGAAGCGATTATCGGCGCTATCTACTTGGACTCGGGCTACGCGAATGCCGAATCTTTTATTGCGAAAAATTTGTATAACAAAATAGATAGCGTTATTGCGAGCCGTTCATATCAAGATGCGAAGAGCCGTTTCCAAGAAATCGCACAGGAGAAGAGAGGCATCACGCCATCATACGAGACACTTTCAGAAGTCGGCCCCGACCATGCGAAACTCTTCACAGTAGGCGTCTTCATCGGCTCTTCCGAAATCGCCCGTGGCGAGGGCCAAAGTAAACAAGAGGCCGAACAATCCGCCGCCTCCGCTGGCCTTGACAAAACGGGTTGGTAGGTGTTTGATACAGAAATGGTTGCTCGCGAATTGTTCGCGTTGAACCGATGTTTTCCTATGGAGGAATCATGTACAAGTTCGTTTGTTGGCTTGACGAGAATGGAAGTCGCGTCTCTCATGTCGCCGTCTTTCAGTTCGCCGTCGTGATGATCATGATGGCCTTTCTGCCGTATGACAATCCGAAATCCATGTTCCTGTTGGAGATCGTGCTGGTGGGAGTTACCATCATGGTTGCCATTCTGGCGGTTATCATCTATCGGAGTTGGCAACTGGTTCTCGGTCTCTCGGCGGTAGCATTTGTCGAGAACTTGTTGATCGTCCCATTCGCACTCGTAGGGAAGTCTCTTCCCGCCGATGGTACTGTCAACATTGATGGAAGTGCGATCTTCTTCGTTTTGCTCGCCGCGACCGTCATTTTCGCGAATCTCGTAATGCTCATTTTAAGGCAGAATCACGAGATGGATGCAGTGTTCATCTCACCGCCAACGCCTTGATCGTTTCTTCGCGTTCTCTGTGCGCAACGCCTCCAATACGGGGGCGTTTCGTTTTTCTTATCCTCAATGTCACGAATGAAATCTCTCTATCTTTGACGGTCGGCAATATATAGGGAGATTGCTCACGTGGACAAGTTTCCAAAGCGACTATCAAAAGTTGGTGCCTATAGGCACCAAGTGTGAATACCTTCTATGTAAGGTAGTTTGGCGCAGATTTAGTACATAGACAACGTTTTTAATTTGCTACAATAAGTGCAAATGTTGAAGCGGCTTGAAATAGTCGGGTTTAAATCATTCGCCAAGAAGACGGTCTTGGACTTTGCTAATTCTACTACTGCAATTGTAGGACCGAACGGGTCGGGTAAGAGCAATGTTGCCGAGGCCTTCCGCTTCGCGCTTGGCGAACAGTCGATAAAAAGCATGCGCGGGAAACGCGCCGAGGACCTAATCTGGGGCGGGTCGCATACGACTCCAAGGGCGAACCGCGCTTCGGTTGCCATCATCTTTGATAATTCGCGTAGGATTTTTAAGATAGATTTTGACGAAGTTTCTATTGAACGAGCTGTCTTTCGCGACGGGACGGGCGAATACTCTATCAACGGCTCACGAGTGCGTCTCCGCGATATTGAAGAATTACTCGCGGGCGCGAACATTGGCGAGACGGGTCACCATATCATTTCTCAGGGCGAGTCGGATAGGATATTGCTCGCGAACACGCGCGAGCGTAGAGAGATACTAGAAGATGCACTAGGACTTAAAATCTACGAATTTAAAAAAAATGAAGCACAAAGGAAACTTATAAAAACAGAAGAGAACATCTCACAGGTAAATTCGCTCCGCCGAGAACTCGCCCCGCATCTGCGCTTTTTGGAGAATCAGGTAAAGAAGCTGGAGCGCGCCGACGAACTTCGTGTCGAACTTACGAAACTTGCGCAGACATATTTCGCGATTGAGGATGCGCACCTCGCACAAGAAAAATTAAGGGTTGCTGGTGAGAAATGTGATGCGTCAGAAAAACTCGCAGTAGCGACTGCCGAACTCCGTAGTATAGAAGAGCGCTCTACGGCAGACTCCGAGGGCGCGGAGCGCCTCGTTTTGGTGCGCAAGATTGAACGAGATGTTGAGCGCGCAAACGGAGAACGCTCGTCACTCGCTCGCACCATCGGTCGGGCTGAAGGTGCTCTCTCGGTAGCTAGAGAACACAGAGAGAAAATTGCACAAGAACCATATGTAAAGATCCCTAGGGAAGACCTCGCTGCGCTCGCGCGCGAAGTGGAAAGACAAACTGCAGAAGAATCCCATTCTCCAGACGCACTCTTCTCTGCGCTTGTTGCCGTGGGGAAGACGATTAAAGCATTCATGAGCCGTTTTGCTACGCCGGAGAGCGACATGCTCGCCGACGAGGAGCGCGCCGCATATTCGCTAGAGAATGAACGGACAGAACTCCTCGCCAAGGACACTCGTCTCGCCGAAGAACTTGAGAAGTTGAAATCAGCGCTCGCGCGGGCGCGCGAAGCACTCTCAGCGCATGACGAAACCGGTCGGGAACTGCGTCGCCGCACACTAGACTTCGCGCAGTCAAAGGCGCATGAAGAAAGCGTAATAGCCAAATGCGAAGCACGCGAATACGAACTCGCTCTTCTTACCGAAACACTGGAACGCGATAAGAACGAAGTGCTCGTACTCGCGGGCACAGCCGCCATCTCGTATGCGCCACTTTCTTCGCCACCAACAGAAGAGCGCCGTGCACAAGAAGATAGAAAACGCGCATTGGAGCGCATGAAAATTCGCCTTGAAGAGGCCGGTGGTACGGGCGAAGAAATAAGACATGAACATAAAGAAGTTACGACTCGTGAGACATTCCTCGCCAAAGAGCTGGACGACCTTGCTAAGTCGGCATCGGGACTCGGCGCACTCATCAGTGATTTAGACGCAGAACTCGCAAAACATTTTTCCGATGGGCTCGCGAAGGTAAACGCATCATTTAGCGAATACTTCGCGCTAATGTTCGGCGGCGGCTCTGCTCGGCTGACATTGGAGGAACTCGAGTCCGACGCAGAGGAGGACGAAGATATTGAGGAGTTCCGCGACGAAGCACAGGAAGAAAAACGAAGACCTGGGATTGAAATATCAGTAAATCTTCCTCGGAAAAAAATCCGCTCTCTGATGCAACTCTCTGGAGGCGAGCGCGCGCTCACGAGCATTGCGCTCATATTCGCGATGAGTCAGGTGAATCCGCCGCCGTTTCTTATACTGGACGAGACCGACGCGGCTCTTGATGAAGCAAATAGTAGACGCTACGGCGATATGATAGAGAATCTAACGAAGAAGAGTCAACTCATCGTCATCACACACAACCGCGAGACCATGAGCCGCACCAACATCCTCTACGGCGTCACCATGGGTGGCGACGGCGTCAGTAAATTATTATCCGTCAAATTCGACGAAGCAGTCGTCGTGGCGAAGTAGGTTTGCTTTCGGTCTCTTCCGCGCGTACAATTGCTCCAGACCCGTTCGTTGTCAGAACGGCCCAAACAATCTCCCGGAGGCGACATGAACAGCATCAGTTTTGACATTGTCCGAGGAGAAACGCTTATGGCAACTCTTTTGGACGCATACTATCGGCAATATGGAATCCATGGATACCGTCCAGAAACTCACGCACCACAACATCTCTATTGGCCTAATGGAATGCAGAAGGGCCGCCTAAGATGGCGCAGATGGATGGCGCGAGCGGCTGGGACAGACCGTCGCACGGTGAGCTTATTGCACTACTCTTCGCATGTGAAGCTGAACAATGAGTTCCCCGCACTCTATACGAAGCAGGCATCGACATACAAGCCGGCAGTCGTTGAGCATTTACTACGGACGGCGGGAATTGTGATGCCGCAGCAAACATCAAAGTACTTACCGGTGTTGGCACATACTCTCGCTTATGAGTTCGACGATGAACCGCTCAACATGTTCAAAGGCGGCAGCATCGACTCGGTCCTGAAATTCAAGAGGATGTTCATGAAAGAGAACGGGTACGAACCGTTACCGGGATATGGTGCAAAAATAAGCTCGCTCTTCGCAATGTATCTCGAGGAGTACGGTCTCTTGAAAATCGACGATGCTCTGCCGGTTGACATGCACATACAGCGCATTTTCGTTTCCACCAAGATCATCACGCTTCGAGAAGCGGTTGTGAATGAAGTGCTTGAGAATGAGATCCGCCTTTTCCTTTGCGACCTGTGCGCACGGAAAGGTTGGAATCGAGTTGACCTTGCACACGCGTTGTGGTTCCTTGGCAACAAGGGCTGTACGACCTGCTATCGTCACAGCGACATGGAGCTTTCTTGTGTCCTCTATAAGCACTGCGAGGGTAGAGCCTCAAGCTGGAAGTATTTCGATAAAGGCTTATGGGACCCGAACATGCCGTCGCACCGCAAAGGAGGCAGCAGGATATTTCGCCTGGAACCTGTCTCAGTCGATTCGTCGCAACAACCGCTCTTTACTGTCGACTGACTTGGTATTTGTGCGAACGCCGCCCTCATGGGCGGCGCATTTTTATCTATATAAAATGCGAACCGTCCTACAATGTGGTTCGCATTGTGGACGGCAACTAGGGAAGCGCGGCATCGATTTCTTCCCTGGATATCTTCTTCAAAAACATCTCAAAGACCCCCGCGTTCCGAGAATGAAGGATCCGTTGCCGTTTGGGTCGATGACACTCTATCATACCGGATTTCAAAAGAACCGGTTTCGAATCCAATATGGCTTCATCCTGTTCACTCACGGAAATGTCGATCTTAAATGTTTCCGCGATTTTGTCGAGAAGAAGCTGTACATGGGATCCTTTTTTAAAACAACGGCGCAGGACCTCCCGATAGAACGGTGAATAGTGCGGTTGGAGCAGGAGGTCTTTCACATCAAGGGCACGCCCGAATCGTTTCAGTTGCTTAGAGGAGTAATACGAACTTTTGTATCCTCCAAGGAATCTGGCTACGCGCCTCGAGTGGCCATGGATGTATCTTTTCTTCCGGTACATGACATCCTCCAGAACCATTTGGCGAAACATGTGGACATCGCGCTCGGCAACGGTGAAGTGAATTCCACGCTCCACTGGTCCCGGTCCGTTCACCCACCACCGTCCCTTTGTTTTCCAGAGGCTGCGGTGTTCGATTACGATGCTGGTCATGCAGTGAACGATGTAAGGATAAACCAGTTCTAATTCTTCTCTCGAAAGTTCTCGAGCTCGCCGACGCGAAGTTATTTTCCAGCGCTCGCGCAAACAGTCTCCGTTTCGGTCCTTCAAGTGCTCTTCTAGGCACGCATAAGGTCGCGTCCGGCAATACCCGATTTCCATAAGAATGCTTCCAGACAACTTAATGTCCTCGCGCTGGAATGCTCCGAGGACCGCGATGACTCTTGCATACGGAAGTTTTTTATTCCTCCGGTCCACATTGTCTATCACTCGCACACGGTCGTCTTCAAGAACGAGCACAAACCGTGCGTACTTTTTGAGTCTTTCAGCATCCCGTTGCAGCTTTTCAACGGTCGCTGTTTTGCACTTTGCGCCCATGGCCTTTACTCCTGAAGTGATGTTTTGATTGAAGATATGAATGTTCAATTACTTGTCTGTAGCCACAATATCTTTATGCCAATAGAAAATCAATGTGGACAGCTACCATATTTACTGGTACAAAATCTAATTCTTTTCCGGGGATGCGGGCGGCGATGAGTGTGGTATACTTTTGCTATGTACACAGCCATTTATAAAAAGGTTCGTTCTGGCTATGTTGCCTGGATTGAAGAGATCCCAGGCGTCAACACCCAAGGCGATTCTAAGAAGGAAGCCAGAGAGAACCTTTCCGATGCACTTTCAGAATTTCTTTTTGCACGGCGCGAACTTACGAAACGCGAGCGCTCTCGCGGCGGTTCGGTCGTGCGCGAGCGATTTGCTCTAGTCTAGCGTAATGAAACGTGCAGATCTAATTCGGTATCTGCGCCAAAGCGGATGCGAATTTGTGCGCGAGGGAGCGAAGCATTCGGTATTTTGTAATCCGGTAAATGATTTCATTAGCACTGTCCCTCGTCACAATGAAATCAGATCGTTTCTAGCACGCAAAATTTGCAAAGACCTTGGCGTATCACCACCGCGCAGGAAATAATTATCCACTTCGTCCTTTCAAAAAAATGTCACGGCGCGCCGTGGCATTTTTGTTATACAACTGGTACAAAATCTAATTCTTTTTCGGGGATGCGGGCGGCGGTGAGGCGGACGCGGATTGGGTCGCCGAGCTGGAAGGTTTTATGCGTGCGGCGGCCGACGAGTCGGTACTGTTTCTCTTCATATTCAAAATAATCATCGCCGACATTGCGGATATTTATCATGCCGTCGGCATGCGTTTCGGCGAGCTCCACATAGAGGCCTCGGTCGGTAACGCCTGAAATAACCGCATCAAATTCTTCACCGATTCTGCCAGCGAGGAACTCCACTTGTTTCATCTTAATAGAATCGCGCTCGGCGTCAGAAGCCGCGACCTCGCGCTCGGAGGCGTGGAGCGCGAGCTTATCAAATTCTTGCATCTCTTCGGCCGTTATCGGCGTGCCCCCATCGGTATGCGCTTTTATGAGTCGATGTATGACGAGGTCGGGGTATCGGCGGATTGGGGAAGTGAAGTGAGTATAAAAGTCAAAGGCGAGGCCGAAGTGGCCGATATTCCTAGTCGCGTAGATGGCCTTGCTCATTGAACGGAGTGTCGCCATCTTCACGAGATACTCTTCCGGCTTCCCTTTTACAGATTCCATAAGTTCGTTCAACTCTGTGCCGGTAACTTGTCCGTTCCCAGAAGTTTTGAAATGGTAGCCCATAATGCGCAGGAGATTAGAAAGATTCTCTATGCGGTCTGTGTCCGGCGCATCGTGGATTCGGTAGAGCGACGAAAAATTAGAACCCCCGTTACCCGTCAATTTAGAGAGATGCTTCGCCACGGCTTCGTTCGCGAGTAACATAAAGTCTTCTATAAGTAGATTCGTCGCCTTGCGCTCTTTCAGGCGGACTGCAAGCGGTCTACCTTCTTTATCCAATTCAATTTTTACTTCAGCCGTATCAAATTCTATTGCGCCCTTGGCTACGCGCCGCGCACGGATTTTTTTAGATAGTTCTAACAATAATGAAAGCTCTTCGTGCATAACGCCAGTGCCAGTATCTAGTACCTCTTGCGCATTTTCGTAGGTGAAGCGCTTGTCGGAGTGGATGACCGTCTCGCCGAACCAGACATCCTTAATGTTCGCGTCACTGTCCAGCGTGAATACTGCCGAGACCGAGAGGCGGTCTTCGTCTGGCTTGAGCGAACATAAGTCGTTAGAGAGGACTTCGGGGAGCATAGGAATAGTGCGGTCTACGAGATACACACTCGTCGCGCGCGCGAAGGCCTCTTTATCCAACTGACTCCCGGGCTTCACGAAGAATGAGACATCGGCGATATGGACACCGACTTCAATGTTTCCATCTGGAAGTTTCTGTACGGAAAGAGCGTCGTCAAAGTCTTTTGCGTCAAACGGGTCTATTGTACATGTCGCGACCTTTCTGAAATCCCGCCTCTTCGGATCCTTGGCTTCCTCCGCGAGCATCGTCGTGCCGTTTTTCTCCAGATATTCAGCGTCAGCGACGACACCGGGAGGGAAGTCACTCGCGAACCCTTGTCCAAGCGCGAGAGCGCGCATCTCTGTCTCGTGCACACCTGCCTTACCTATCACTTCTTCAATAACGCCGAGCGGATATTCTTTGTCGGCTGTCCATTCACCAAGGCGAACTAAAACCTTATCTCCTATTTCTGCCTCACCCCTGTCTAGAATGACAATGGGCACATACATCTTTTTGTAGTCCGGCGACATGAGCGTGAGGCCGTTTTCTTCAACAAGCGAGCCGACAAAAGTCTCGCGTGCGCGTGAAATAATCTCGGTCACCTTGCCGGTGGCGCGCGGAGGCATCCGGCCCATAGGGTCCTTGTACATCCCCGCCGTAGCGACCTTCACGATGTCGCCCGAGAGCGCGTGGTTCGTCCATTCGGCCGGAATAATCAAATCCTCAGACGGCCCCACCTTCGCCAAGGCTACGGCGGGCAAAGGAAAAAAGCCGATGCCCTTGCGAGTCATCGTTATGGGACCTTCGTATATCTTCTCTTCCGCCATTTTCTAACATTCTAACAGACATTCGCATCTTTAGCACTAAAAGAGAACCAAGCCCCATTAATATAGTGCTAATTATAGTATGTAGCACTATAAATAGCAAAACAATATACTGCGAGTATAAGTTTCAACAATATGGAAAATAAAACTCTAAGAAAATTTGGAGATAGAGTTAGAGAGGAAAGACTGGGTAGGAATCTTTCTCAAGAGCAACTTGCCGCAAAGGCTGGAGTACACAGGACATATATTGGAATGATAGAAAGAGCTGAAAAAAACATTACTTTAGAAAATATCCAAAGAATTGCTGGCGCACTGAATATAAAATTATCCGAAATATTTCGCGATATTTAACATTTATGGATATTTTACAAATACTTAAAAACATAAAAGTAGATTACGATACTGCTATAACCACAGCGCGATTTAATGGCAATAGATATGCAAATGGTCATAAAGCGAAAGAAGCCCTAATCCGCTCACAAAGAATTATTAACTTAATTCACGAATTCATAAAAAAGGAGTTTGAGAAAGGTGGAGTTCCAGCCCAAATGATTTATCCTCCAATCGGACATTCAAGTCCAGAAATTAAGATCAGGGGTTTTCTAAAATCGAAAAATCAAGATGTTGCAATTATTCCAACGACGCGACTAATTGTATTAACCAATACAATATCGCCAGAGGTTGCAAAAGTTCTCAGTGTTAATATACGAAGTCAGCTAAGTAGTTTAAGCAAGAATATTGATACGCTATATGAAAGAACTTTTGCTGAAGCACTAAATTTACATTTGAGTTACCCAAAACAATGTTTGGGCGAGGTTTATTTAATACCCACTCACGAATATGATGATAAGACCATGGTAAAAAATAAAATTTTATTTAAAAAAGTCTCAAAAATAGAAGATTATATAAGAATGTTTCAGGCTATCAATGGTAGGCGTGCTACTAACAAAGATGCATATAAATATGAGAGAGTTTGTCTGTTGATTGCGGACTTTAGGCAAAAAATACCAAAACTTTATAGCTCAATTGAAGAACTAAAAAGGGACGGGTTGGTTCCGAAAAATACAGATGTAAGTCTAGAAAATTTAACTATTGAAAATTTTGCAGAGGACATACTTTCAGTTTATAAGAAACGCTTCGGCAGAGGAGTTATTCTTTAGATTTTTATATCATATTTTTCTATTAAAAAGTTATCAATTCGTTTTTTGTCATCTTCTCGATTTAAAAATCCTAATTCATCTATTGTGAAATTAGGGACACCAAACAACTCAATAAAGTTTTTTTGATAGCATGGATAACCACCTTCAATAGAAACACTTGTTCGCTTGATATAGTAATCCATTACGAGTGAATTGAGAATTTTTTTAAGTGTATCAAGATTAAATTTTTGTTCCACCTTAGAAAATAAACTAGATTCATCAATTGAATAGATTGCATATCCATTGCAGAAAAGTGCGCTCTCATCTTGTTCCAACAAGAATCTTGGTTCGGAACTGAATGTAGGCGTCAACAGCTTTTTACCAAAAAAGTTTAATCCCTGGGTTCTTGCATATGCATACCATTCTGGGTATTCAATCCCACCTTTATCTCTTGTAGATAATTCTATTTTTGCGGCGGAAAAATACTCATAACAATGAGGATAAGTATTTTTTAGCTCATTTGCCTTGATTATTTCAGCTTTCTTGTCCTTTTTTCTATAAGGAAAAATAATTCTACGGCAGTTTTTGTCTAAATCAATTTGTGTCTGGAAGTCAGAAATTTTTGCAATTGGTTGAGTAATTTCTTTTTCTATTTGATAAGTCTTTCCTTGATACGATTTATAATAATAATCGTCTTCAAGAGTAAGACCATCAATAAAATATACAGAGTCTTTACAGGTTGCTATACCGACACGAATATCTACAATATCTCCAAGTTTTTTACCGGCACTCTCTATTTTTTTGATATTCATTTGATCGGAGTCGCGTAAAAGTCGCCATTTTTTATTATTAAGGTCTATAAAATTTATTTTTGAATAATGGAGCCCTTCTAGATTATCCATTACTTCGTAGGTATCAACTCTTTCATAATAGAAAAAATCCTTCCTATTCTTTTTTAGAAAAGTTATACAAGTATAAGTTTGGGCTTCAAAAAGCTTCAAGTGATTAAAGTCAATGATTTTTTCCACCAATCTATTTTTTTCTAAGTATTCTCGTAATTGAACACCAGCTAAAGAAGTAAAATAGTTGTTTGGCGTGATATACCCCAACACGCCATCAGTTTTCATTATTGCAACACCCAATTCAAAAAAGACAAAATAAAGATTGTAGTTGCCGGTTTTTAGTGTTCGCCAATCTTTGTATAACTTTTCTCTTAATTCTTTGTTTAGATCTTGAAACTTAACATATGGCGGATTTCCAATTACAATATCAAAACCCATTTCTGTTTTGGGAAAAAGAATTTTCCAATCCGTAATTAAACTGTCAGCTGTTTTTAGGTTAAATTTAATATCTTTTTTATCAGCTCCATTTTTAAGCGCAAGAAGGGAAAGCAAGATTTTTGCCCTACGAATACTGTAGTCGGCAATATCAACACCATAAATATTGTTCTCAATGACATCAATAATGTCTTTTTTGAATTTTTTTGAAATAAAAATAGTTGCGGCGATTAAGAATGCCCCGCATCCACAGCTTGGGTCGCAAATTTTTTGAGACTCTGAAGTAATTGTTTGAGAAACAATAAAGTCAGTAATTGTTGCTGGAGTAAAGAAAGCACCGTTAATTTTTTTGTCATCAATAGGTACTAATAGCTCAAAAGTATTCACAAAATCAGTTATTTTTTTTGTTTCAACTTTATTTTCTAGCAAATGTTTAACTGTTAAAATCTCTTCACTTTTATAATGCAGTAGCCGCTTTATAAGCTCGTTTTTTTCTACGGAAATATCATTTGACTCAACAAATAACTGGACAAGCGCAGTTTCAATAATTGAAGAATCATAACTATTCAAGATTTTTTCTAAATTCTTTTGCATAAACTTATACGCTAACTTTAGTATACACATACTAAATAAATTAGGCAAGTACTTCTGTTGTATATTGGTGTTTTTGACTTCTGTCATCTGTTCTGTTACCATATCTTTACATGTTAATGATTCGATTCCAGCGCATCGGCCGGACCAATGATCCGGCGTTTCGCATTGTCGTATTGGAGAAAGAGAGGGCCGCCAAGGCTGGCAATATCGTTGAACTCCTTGGCACTTACAATCCACGAAGCAAGGCGCTGACCTTGAACGAAGAGCGCGTGAAGCACTGGATAGCTATGGGCGCTCAGCCGACCGGCTCAATTCACAATCTACTTATAAACAAAGGCGTTATCACCGGCAAAAAGGTTAATGTGCTCCCGAAGAAGACGCCCCTAAAACCAGCCGCTTCTGAAGTGACTGGTTCGGGCGAACAACCTGCAGAACAAGTTGTTGTAGCCGAAGAATCTGCCGAGACACCTGTAGCCGAAGAAACACTGTCGGCATAATAATGGAACCAGACCAAGCATTTCTCGAATACGCAGTAAAAGCACTTGCCGACCACCCAGAGACGGTAGAGACGACGCGCACTATTGATCAGATGGGTGTTCTGCTCACGCTCACGGTGCACCCAGAGGATATGGGTAAGATTATTGGGAAACTTGGTAAGACGGCAGAGGCACTCCGCATCCTCTTGCGGGTCGTGGGGATGAAAGGGAACGCCCGCGTTAATCTCAAAATAAACGAGCCCGTCGGCGGCAAGCCCAGCACTAAATCTGATTTGGTGCTGGGCAAGCGTGAGGCAGAAAATAAAACCGTTGATCAGGTTGTTGAAGAATTATAGAAGTGAAATTCCATTTGATTACACTTTTTCAAGAAGCATGCGACGCATACTTGAGCGCGTCGATAATCGGTCGCGCGCGGAAGGAGAAGAAGATTGTAGTGAAGTATCAGAACCCCCGCGACTTCGTTGCGGGACCGGCGGGGAGCTATAAGAAAGTAGACGACAAGCCCTATGGTGGTGGGCCGGGGATGGTAATCGCCGCCATACCAATCATCAAGGCCGTAGCCGCCTCCGTTAAAACTCCGGCGAGCCGAAGGAAAGCAGTAATAATTTGGTTTAATCCTAGTGCGAAGCAATTTACGAACAAAGATGCGGACAAGCTCGCCAAATATGACGAAGTCACGCTCGTCTGCGGCAGGTATGAGGGCATAGACGAGCGGGCGAAGAAAATTTTAAAAACACTGGCGCCAGTTAAAGAATTCGCCGTGGGCGAAGCGGTCTACACGGGAGGAGAATTGCCGGCGCTCGCGATAGTAGACGCCGTCACGCGCCGTCTCCCAGGCGTCTTGGGTAAAGGTACATCAATAGAAGAGCGCCGCGTCGCCTCCTCGGCAGTCTATACCCGCCCCGAAACAATTTTGTATAAAAAGAAGAAGTATCGCGTCCCCGCCGTCCTCCAAACCGGCCACCACGCTAACATAGATAAGTGGAGAAAGAGGCGGTAATCTTTATCCCCAGAGGGGGTTGCGCAAATTTAGATACCCTGATACATTAGGGAGTATAAGATACGAGTGAGTAATGGAGGGCGGGAAGTAAAAATTCAAAATCATACGGGAACTAGAGAAAAACGCATAAGCGCAAGCGGATTTATTTCCGTGCGTTCGCATTTATATATTAGTGAGTAAAGCTAAATTAACAACTTCACGCCACACTCACATGCGAAAAAACATCGTCCAGAAAACCTTCGGTGCGTATCGAGCCCCGTCGGTGCCGTTTCCGGACTTAGTCGGACATCAGCGAGCTTCGTTCAACTGGTTACTGAAAGACGGTTTGACTGAGCTTTTCAAAGAATTCTCTCCAATCAACGATTACTCGGGGAAAAAGTTTGAACTCCAGTTTGAAAGTTTTGAAGTAGGGGAGCCGAAGTTTGACGAGCAGTTCGCCCGTGAGAACGAGCGCACCTACGAGGCGCCGGTAAAGGCGGCCGTTAAGCTCATCAACAAAACATTCGGCTCGGAGAAGCGACAGGAAATTTTTCTCGCCGACATGCCGATGATGACGCCGCACGGCTCTTTCATCGTCTCCGGTGTAGAGCGCGCTATCGTGCCTCAGCTCGCCAGGAGCTTCGGTGCGTTCTTCGTTTCGGAACTAATCCGCGGGAAGCCGTATTTCGGTTCTAAGATTATTCCGCTTCGTGGCGTGTGGATAGAGATTGATTCAGAGGCAGACGGTGCGATTTTTGTGAAGATAGACAGAAAGCGCAAATTCCCTATCACCCAGCTTCTCACTGTCTTCGGCGGTGGTCTCGGCGAAGCGGTTACAAAACACTTCGCTAAGGACACTCTCGCTCTTTCGGCAATAAAAGCCACGCTGGAGCACGACGAAGCGACGACTATTGAAGAGGCATATATAGAAATACATCGCCGCATGCGCGACGGAGACCTCGCGACGCCAGAGAATGCAAAGAATTTCGTGCAGTCGCTCTTTTCTGTGGAGCGATACGACATAGGCAAGGTTGGTCGCCATCGCCTTAATACACGATTTGGTCTTCCGGTGACCGAGAAGGCGCTAGAGAAGCGCACACTCGCGCTCAAGGATTTCGTAAGCATAATTTCAGAAATTACAAAGCTTAATGCAGACCCGTCAGCGCGCCAAGACGACATTGACCACCTAGGGTTTCGCCGTGTGAGATTCGTCGGCGAGCTACTCCAGTCGCGCATGCGAGTCGGCATGAGTCGCATGAAGCGCAATATTCAAGACCGCATGAGCACGATAGAGAGCGAGACGACGCTCCCGATGGCGCTTGTAAATCCGCGCCCGTTCCACGCCTCCGTACACGAATTCTTCACCGCCAACCAGCTCTCGCAGTTTATGGACCAGCAGAATATTCTCGCAGAGCTTGAACACATGCGTCTCTTCTCGGCGCTCGGTCCCGGCGGACTCACGCGCGAACGAGCGGGCTTTGAGGTGCGCGATGTGCACCCGTCTCACTACGGGCGGCTCTGTCCTATCCACACTCCGGAAGGTCAGAATATCGGGCTCATTCTCCACATGGCGACACATTCTCGTACCAACGATTTTGGTGTTATAGAAACGCCGTATGTCAGAGTAAAAAACGGGAAGGTAACTGGCGAGATTGTATACTTAAACGCGCTTGATGAAGAAGTAGAGACAATCGCGCATGGCGCGACCAAGCTAGATGAGCATGGACGCATTGCTATTGAGTCGGTTGAAGCGCGCCATAAGGGCGAGCCGATTATTGTTAATCGCGAGGAAATTTCGTTAATGGACGCGTCCACTTATCAGATGTTTTCCATCGCGACTTCCATGATTCCGTTCGTTGACCACGACGATGCGAATCGCGCTTTGATGGGTTCAAACATGCAGAAACAAGCGACGCCAGTCCTTATCCCCGAGGCCCCACTGGTGGCCACCGGCATAGAGACGCACGCCGCGCGCAGTACCGGAAGACTTGTGACAGCAGAAGAGTCCGGTGAAGTAACCTATGTTGATGCGCGGGGAATTGTCGTAGAAAATAAAGAGAGAAAGAAAAAAGAATATCATCTTCAGGGGCTTACCCAGACCAACCAGAACTCCGCATTTATGCAGAGGCCTTCTGTCACTCTTGGCGATAAGGTGAAAAAGGGAGATGTCCTCGCCGACAATTCTTCAACCGACCAGGGGCAGCTCGCTCTCGGTCAGAATGTACGGGTTGCATTTATGAGCTGGAATGGCGCGAACTACGAAGATGCCATCATTATTTCTGAACGGCTTGTGCAGGAAGCTAAGTTCACAACGGTTCATATTGAAGATTTTGACTGCGTCGTGCGCGACACGAAGCTCGGTCCCGAGACGACGACGCACGACATCCCAAATGTCGGCGAATTGCGTTTGAAAAATTTGGACGAAGAGGGGGTAATTCGCATCGGTGCTGAAGTGCGTCCCGGCGACATCCTCGTAGGCAAGGTAACGCCGAAGGGCGAGACCCAGCTCACTCCGGAGGAACGATTATTGCGAAGCATCTTCGGCGATAAGGCAAAGGATGTGAAGGACACGAGTCTTCGCATGGAGGGAGGTAAGCGCGGGCGCGTCATCGGCGTACGGGTATTTACAAGAGAAAAAGGAGACCAGTTAGAAACAGGCATCATCAAAAAGATAGTTGTTACAGTTGCACAAGTGCGTAATGTCTCTGTTGGCGACAAGCTTGCGGGACGACACGGCAACAAAGGCGTAATCTCTCGTGTTCTCCCTGCTGAAGATATGCCGTACGACAAGGACGGCAATCCTGTAGACCTGATTCTCACCCCTCTTGGAGTTCCATCTCGTATGAACCTCGGACAGATTCTGGAGATGCACCTCGGGCTCGCAGCGCACACGCTCGGTTATCAGGCCGTTGTGCCGCCATTTGCTGGCGCGACAGCTGACGAGATACGCGACGAACTTGAAAAGGCCGGTTTCGCGAGAGGAGGCAAGATGCAGCTCTACGACGGCCGTTCAGGCGAGGCGTTCGCCCAGACCATCGCCGTCGGCTATATGTATATTCTTAAATTGCATCACATGGTGGAAGACAAGATTCACATGCGCTCCATCGGCCCCTACTCGCTTATCACTCAACAACCGCTCGGAGGCAAGGCGCAGAACGGTGGACAGCGCTTCGGCGAAATGGAAGTGTGGGCACTCCTCGGATACGGTGCTGCTTATACCCTCCGTGAGATGCTCACTATTAAATCAGATGATATCCAAGGTCGTTCTGCCGCCTTTGACGCTATCGTGAAAAGTGAGCCAATTAGCCACACCGGCACGCCCGCATCTTTCGCAGTTCTTACCAACCAGATTCGCGGTCTCGCTCTTGATGTGGAACCGCTCAACTTGTCGCCAGAACCGGCCGAGTGATCGCTATTCTCTATAACATATTAACTACTTATTTATGTCATTCACTCCCCGCAAACTCCCCCCGCGCGACACATGGAATGGTCTACGCCTCGCCCTCGCCTCGCCCGAGCGCATTCTTGCCTGGTCTTCTGGCGAAGTGACCAAGCCCGAGACTATCAATTACCGCACACAAAGAAGCGAGAAGCACGGCCTCTTTGATGAGAAAATCTTCGGTCCAGAAAAGGACTATGAATGTTACTGCGGCAAATACAAAGGCATTCGTTATAAAGGCATTGTCTGCGACAAGTGCGGTGTGGAGATTACGCGTTCTATAGTCCGTCGAGAACGCATGGGACACATAGAGCTTTGCACGCCAGTTGCACACATCTGGTTCTTACGAAGCGTGCCTTCGCGTATGGCGCTCTTACTCGGTTCTTCTGCCACTGACATTGAGAAAGTTGTTTACTTCGCCGGCTACATCGTCTCTCGTGTCGCGGAGGACGAAAAGAAACGGCTCCTAACCGAGCTTGAGGGCGAATATAAATCTAAATACAAATCGCTCGGGAGCGATAAAGAACGCGACGCATTAAAAGAGAAAATGACGCTCGCTAAAGCGGAAATAGAAGGCGTAGTTGTCGGCAAGGTTCTTGACGAGCTTGAGTATCACCGTTTCTCGGTGCGGTACGGAGGCCTCTTTGAAGCGCGCATCGGCGCCGAAGCGATATATGACATTTTCTGCAAGCTTGATTTAAAAGAATTGGAAAAAACTCTTTCTGCACGATACGCGCACGCTGGTATCGCCGAACGCGAGAAGCTCGCGAAGCGCCTCTCGCTCATCGCCGGGCTTATCGCTTCAAATATCCGCCCCGAGTGGCTTTTCCTCACGAGGATTCCAGTTATTCCGCCGGCGCTTCGTCCGATGGTCGCTCTTGAAGGTGGTCGCCACGCAACCTCAGATGTGAACGACCTTTATCGTCGCGTGATTAATCGCAACAACAGATTAAAAAAACTTATTGATATTCACGCGCCGGAAGTGATTCTGCGCAATGAGAAGCGTATTTTACAGGAAGCAGTTGACGCGCTTCTGGATAATTCTATCCGCAAGAGTGGTGCTTCCGCCGGCGCCATGACACTCGCGCAGCGCCGTCCGCTCAAGTCGCTCGCAGATTATCTGAAAGGGAAGCAGGGATACTTCCGTCAGAACTTGCTTGGCAAACGCGTTGATTATTCTGGCCGCTCTGTCATCGTCGTCGGTCCTGACTTGGAACTTGACGAATGCGGCCTGCCGAAGCATATGGCGCTTGAGCTCTTCCGACCGTTTGTTATCGCCGGCCTTCTAGAACGAGAGCTCGCGTTCAATATTCGCGGTGCGGGACGACTCGTTGAAGACGGTGTTGCAGAGGTCTGGGAAATTCTTGAAGAGGCTATTGCTGGGAAATATGTGCTTCTTAATCGCGCACCAACACTTCATCGTCAGGGCATTCAAGCATTCCGTCCACGACTTATTGAAGGTGACGCCATTCAGCTACATCCTCTCGTCTGTGCTGCGTTCAACGCGGACTTCGACGGCGACCAGATGGCCGTGCATGTGCCGCTTTCTGAAGAGGCGCAGTGGGAGGCGAAGAATATCATGAGCGCGAACAAGAATATTCTCAAACCAGGCAACGGGGAGATGACTGTGCTCGCGGCGAAACCGCAAGATATTATCCTCGGCCTCTATTGGCTCACCAAGGCGGTTGAGAAAGCGAAGGGAGAAGGCGAACACTTCGCATCGCCAAACTCGGCGATTCTCGCGTCCGAATACGACGCCATAGATCTGCGGGCCAAGGTCAAGGTACTTCCCGTCGCAGGGAAGGAGAAGTACGCGGCATTTGAGAACCACCCGTTTGAGACGACTGTCGGTCGGCTTCTCTTCAATACAGTCCTGCCCGCCGACTACCCATTTGTAAATGACATCATCACCAAGAAGACGCTCGCCCGAATCATGACTGACTGTGCCGTGCGTTATGGATTCGACGCCGTGCCGGGCATAGTGAACAAGGTGAAGCATTTCGGTTTTGACTACGCGACTCGTTCTGGCATCACTCTGGCGATTAACGATGTCTCTGTGCCGAAAGAGAAGTCGCGCATTATTGGCGAGGCAGCTGCCAAGGTCGTCGCTATAGAAAAGGATTATCAAAACGGTCTTCTCGCCGAGGAGGAGAAACGCCGCATGGCTATTGAAATATGGCAGGGCACGAAGCAGGCAGTTGAAGAACAGGTTGCTAAAGAGTTGGACCCGATGGGCTCCGTCGCCGATATGGTGCATTCAGGCGCTCGAGGAACGATGGGCAACCTGACCCAAATAGCGGGCATGAAGGGCCTTATTCAAAATACGGCTGGCGTAACTATTGAAGTCCCGATTATCTCCTCAATGATAGAAGGATTGAATCCGATTGAATACTTCATGTCCACGCACGGCGCGAGAAAAGGCCTCACCGATACCGCTCTTGGTACCGCGAAGGCCGGCTATCTCACGCGCCGTCTCTTTGATGTCGCACAGGACTCTATCGTGACCGAAAAAGATTGTGGCACCAAGCGTGGGGTGAAGATTAATCGTGTGAGCGCTTCAGGTATTCAAACTAATTATACAAAAGCACTTCTCGGTCGTGTGCTGGCGGAAGATGCGAAAGACGCTGACGGCATCGTTCTCTTCAAAAAGGGACACTACCTCTCTGCTGGAGATGCTGAAGCACTTGACGCGTCTAGCGTCGCCACTATTGTTTCGCGTTCTCCGATGTCCTGCGAGACGCGTTATGGAATTTGTCAAACTTGTTATGGCATGGACCTCACGACTCAAGAACTCGTTGACCTCGGCGAAGCCGTAGGTACAGTGGCGGCACAGGCCATCGGCGAGCCTGGCACTCAGCTCACTATGCGCACCTTCCACGCTGGTGGTGTCGCGTCTGTCGGTGGCGACATCACGAGCGGTTTGCCACGCGTTGAAGAAGTGTTTGAGAAGCGCGCGCCGAAAAATCCGGCAGTTATTTCCAAGTCTGACGGTATTGTTTCAGAAATTAAAGAAGAGGGTCGTGAGAAGATTATTGTCGTCGTTCCTTCAGCAGGGCAGGGTAAGAAGGACGGTTCGGCATACGAATATCTCGCACCATATCCGCGCGTTCCGTTTGTAAAAGAGGGCGACCTAGTCGTGAAAGGACAGATTCTCACCGATGGCTCCGCTGACTTGGACGACCTATTTGAGTATGCGGGGCGAGCGATGGTACAGGAGTATATCATCACCGAAGCGTCAAAGATTTATGAGATGCAGGGCGCATCCGTTTCCCGCAAACACCTTGAAGTCGTGGTGAAGCAGATGTTCTCACGCGTGAAGATTACTGACGCTGGAGACACCGACTACTCGGTCGGAGATGTCGTTGAAGATTGGGAAATTGTGAAGTCTGTTAAAGAAATGGAAGATGCAGGGAAGCTAGTGCCACAATCGCGTGAGATAGTTCTCGGTATTAAAGAGAGCGCTCTCTCTCGCCGCTCGTTCCTCTCGGCGGCGTCCTTTGAGCAGACGACAAAGATTCTCATCAACGCCGCGCTTCGCGGCTCGGTTGACCGCCTCCGCGGTCTTAAAGAAAATGTTATCCTAGGCCGCCTTATCCCCTCCGGCACAGGCTTCAAAGGCAGTAAGAAACATGCGCACATCGCGAAGCTCCAAGCCGCGCGCCCCGCTCTGTCTTCGCTCCCATCTCGCACGACCTCATTTGTCCCCCGCACTCCCCGCGCGCTCTAATCTCGCTCGCAAACCGTGCCATGAGGTATGTCCTTATCTTTGACGGTCGTCAATAATAAGGACATTCAATAGGAAAGAAAGGGTATAAAAAGATAAACGGCGCGGTTCCCGAAAGGGTTTCCGCGCCGTTTTGTTTTGATTCGACATGCCGATCACCGTCGCGTAATGGTGACATTGGCGGTGATAATAGGACGCGAATCGGTGTCGATATGAATATGAAGAGTGGCGTAATCGTCAGTCCCAAGACGCAATGAACCACCGTACGCAATTTTGTCAATGCGTTCACGGTGCGGTAAGATAGGAGCAATGGCGAAGGATACTGTGGCGGAGATTAAAGAAAGACTGAGCATACAGGACATAATTAGTCCGTATGTGAAGCTGAAGCGGGCAGGTAAGTCGCTCGTCGGGCTTTGTCCATTTCATAAAGAGAAGACCCCTAGCTTCCATGTGAGCCCAGATCGTGGCTCGTGGCATTGTTTTGGGTGCGGTATCGGAGGAGACGGTTTTTCTTTTATAGAGAAAGTTGAGGGAGTGGATTTCAAGGGCGCTTTAAAAATTCTTGCCGAGAAAGCTGGCGTTACCATTGAATACTCTTCTGGCGCGCACAAAGAAGACCCGTCAAAGAAAGATAGGCTTCGCGCGCTCATGAGTCGCGCGAGCGAATGGTATGTTGGTAAACTTTCTGGGAGCGCGGCAGAGAAATATGCAAAGAGTCGCGGGCTCACCGATAAAACGATAAGCGCGTGGCGTCTCGGTTATGCGCCCGACGAATGGCGCGCACTTCTTGAATCGCTCACTGCCGAGGGATTTAAAATTGAAGAATTATTATCTGCAGGACTTATTAAAGAAGCAGACGGGAAAAAAGGAACTTATTATGACCGCTTTCGTAATCGGCTTATGTTCCCGATACGCGACAGCGCCGGTCGTGTGGTCGCCTTCACCGGCCGAGCTCTCGCGAGTGACGATTTAGCTAAATATTTAAATAGTCCAGAGACAGACCTCTATCATAAATCTGAAATCTTATTCGGCATGGATTCTGCCAAAGATGCGATTCGCGTGCGTAAGTTCACTATGCTCGTTGAGGGTCAGGTGGATGTGATACTCGCCCACCAGGCCGGATTTGAAAATGCCGTTGCTCTCTCCGGCACAGCCCTTTCTGAAAAACATCTTTCTTTGATGAAGCGCTACAGCGAGAATCTCATGCTCGTTCTTGACTCTGATTCTGCAGGCTTTACAGCCACGGCTCGTTCCGCTCAACTTGCCCTTCGACAAGGCCTCAGGGTGAAGGCGGTGCGATTACCTGTTGGTAAAGACCCTGCTGACATCATTAATGAAAACAGTAAAGATTTTGCGAAGCGCATAACAGACGCGAAGCCAATTGTTGAATTCTTTCTCGCCGAGCTCGCGGAACGCGAACGCGACTCCCACCGTCTCTTGCGCGCCGCTGAAGGTGTCGTTCTTCCTCTAATCGCTGTTATGTCTAGCCCGATGGAGCGCGAACATTTTATACAAGCGACAGCTCGCGCGCTCTCGCTCTCGGGCGAGGCCGTCCGTGAATCGCTTAAGAAGTTGCCCGCTTCGCCGGAGCTCCAGCGAGGCGAGCCACAGATAAAAGAAACTACAATGCCTGCAAGCGCAGTTACTACTATAAGGCGCTCCGCACGAGAACAGCGAGAAGAAATGCTTTTGGCAGTTATACACGCCTATCCCAATACTCCGCTTGCGCAGCGCGCTAAAAAAGAGTATTTTAGAATTACTGAAGCCGAATCGTTGCCTTCGGAAATTTCGTCAGAACCGGCGCTGTTTAAAGCAGAGCAGGTGTTCGGAGAGGAACCATCTGAAGATGCTGCAGACGAGCTTCTCAGCGCCTTTGAAGAAGCGGTTATCCGCGAGGCGTATCAGTTAGCAGTGACGAATTTACGCAGGGCCGAGGCCAGCGAAGACGCGGCCGCGGTTCACATTGCGCAGGCTCTATGCGCGAAGCTCTCCACTCGTCTTGCATCTTTTGGCAGTTAATTTTCCTACATGGCGAAAAAATCTACTACAAAAAAGAAAAAGACTTTTAAAAAAGCCGCAAAAAAGCGTGTGATTAAAAGCGCGTCTGCAAAGAAAAATGCCAAGAAACGCAGCAAGAAACAAATAGTGCGCTCCGCCTCTCGGAGTGCGAAGGCGAAAGCGAATTCACAGAAGGCGCTCTCGGCAGAAGCGCTCATTGAGAAGGGTAAAGAGCGCGGGTATGTCACTTATAGCGAGATTTTAAAGTCATTTCCGCATGTTGAGAGCGACATCGGCTTTCTTGAATCGCTCTACGAACGGTTCTCTATCGCCGGAGTTGATGTGCTTGAGGGCGGTATGCTAGAGGACGCCGCCGACGAATATCTAGCAACGCGCAATATTAAAGACCGTCACTCTGTCGGATATGATTCCATCCAGATTTATCTCCGCGAGATAGGGCAGTATCCGCTCCTCACAGCCGCCGAGGAACGCGGCCTCGCCCAGCGCATAGAAAAGAGTGATGCCGAGGCGCGCAATATTCTTGCACGCAGTAACCTACGCCTCGTGGTCTCCATTGCTAAAAAATATGTTGGTCGCTCACCGGATTTAACCCTACTCGATTTGATCCAAGAAGGGAATCTCGGTCTCTTTCGCGCCGTGGACAAGTTTGATTGGAAAAAGGGCTATAAATTCTCAACATATGCCACTTGGTGGATCCGCCAAGCGATCACGCGCGCGCTCGCGGACCAGTCGCGCACCATCCGCATCCCTGTTCATATGGTAGAGACAATCGCCAAATATAAACAAGTTTCGCGCCGCCTTTCTCAAGCTCTCGGTCGCGACCCGCAAGCAGAGGAAATCGCGGTAGAAATGGGTGTAGAGCCTGAAAAGATTTATCAAATAGAGAAGATTAATCAAGACACGCTTTCATTGGAGAACCCTGTCGGCTCGGACGACGACGAGAAGTCTACGCTCGGCGACTTCATCCCCGACGACAAGATACCCTCGCCTGTACAAGAATCGTCGGAACGCATCCTCGCAGAGCAGGTGCGCGGAATTTTAAGTGACTTGTCGCCGAAGGAACGCAAAATTCTAGAAATGAGACACGGTCTTATGGACGGCATTTATCACACGCTTGAAGAAGTCGGTCGCGAGTTCGGCGTGACCCGCGAACGCATTCGCCAGATTGAGGCCAAAGCGCTAGAAAAAATCCGTACGCACGATCGCGCCCGCCACCTGAAGAGCTATTAGGTATACTTGGCCCATGGCCAAGAAAAAGAAACTGCCAATCAAACATTGGAGCCATTCGAGCCTGATGGCGTTCTTGAGAAATCCATTGGCGTGGTATAAACGATATGTTGAAGAGATTTATGACACTCCTAGAACGCCAGCATCTATTGTCGGCAGTGCGGGGCATGTGGCGCTAGAACATTTTTATAGTGGTGCAGGGAAAGAGATTGCTGTGCAACTAGGGCTTGAATATATGCGAAAGATAGGGGATTTTGAAATTGATTTCGGTAGAGCGAAGACGCGTCGCGCGAAAAAGGAGAAAAGAAAAAAAATGGAAGAGGAATACTTGCGAGCCATTTCATATTATCTGAAGCGGCCGCCCAGACACAAGGTGCTCGGCGTAGAAGTGAAAGGCACTGTAGATGTAGAAGGTCTCCCGTTACCGATTAAAGCCGTTTCGGACCTCGTGGTGGCTTCAAAAGTTGAAAAGGGTTCGGTAGATATCGTGGACCACAAATTCGTCGTGTCATTTAGCAAGGGTGGCATTGGGAAGTCCCTTTTTATCATACAAGCAATTTTTAATTATTACACGGTCCGAGAACTTTTTGGAAAGCCGGTGCGACGCTTTATTGTGTATGAATGCAAGAAAACGAAGAACGCCGACGGTAGCGCGCAAATGAAAAAATATGTCATTGATTTTAAGAAATGCAGGGAAGATTTCAAAGTCTTCCATCGGCTCATCAATGATGCGACTGAAGAAATTTCTCGGCACCGTATTTACCTACCGAATCCGTCCGACATGTTTGAAGGCGACAACTCTTTTGATATTTATCGGTTAGAACTGATTGACGATGATGCGCTCGCCAGCGAACCAAAAAATGGTCGCGCTCCGGGCCGCTAGGCCAAGTCCTACTACCATTTTTCGGTCCGCCGGCTCGCGCTACTGCCTGAGCGCCTGGTCAACAAGCTGCCTCACAGCGTCATAAGAGTACGCGCCAACCATGACGACGGGCGGTTTGTCTGCGACGATGATAAGCGAATATGGCGTCCCTTGTGCGCCGACATCAAGTGCGTTCTGTCGGTCGGCAGCGATGCGCGCGTCTAGAGTCGTAGACGCCGTGGAATAACAGGTGGCGAAGGCGTCACCAGAGATGCCTATTGAAGAGGCGAGAGTACCGTAGCTGGAAGGGTCAACTGGCTGGTTCGTGAAGAGAGCATTGGAGAATTTCCAGAACGCATCGTTGCCGGCGGTAGAGGCGACGCACTCGGCAGCGCGAGCGTGAGCGAGCGCGTTTGGATGAATCTCGGAGAGAGGAAAGTTGCGAAAGACCCATGCAACCTTTCCGTTCGCGCCGGCGTTCGCGATAACTTGGTGAAGCGTATTGTGAAAGTCTTTGCAGAATTCGCAATCAAAGTCTGAATATTCAACAATCATCACCGGCGCCGCCGGGTTCCCGAGGATGTGGTCGTTCGCTCCAACAGGTCTCACGAGCGCCGGATTACCGGCGCTCGCCCCCGGACTTTTCGGCATAGACACGAACACAGCCATCGCAACAATAATCCCTCCGGCGATAATTGCGATTGGAATCGTCAGAGAAGTTCTCATAAAGGGAGCGCGTGGGTCATCGCTGGCATTAAAGAAGAAGAGCCGTTCCAGAGCGAGGTGTCAATTTTAATATCGCGGATATCGCGTAGGTCTTTATATTTTAGAACGCCATTCGCTAGCGCGTAATCGTAGAGTTCGCGCGTGAGACGCACATCTTCAATGCAGTATTCTGCGACCTTATCTCTCTTTCCCTCTCTCCACATGTCACCAGCTTTCAGCCCATCGCTTATTTTTCCTCTTTTTAAAGTTGCTTCGGCGAGCGCTTGGAGCCGAATGCGTCTGCCTAAAACCTTCTGCACTTCGGAGAGCAGGTCTAGAGAGCGCATATGCGAAAGGTCACCTGGGTAATAGCGATTCAACAGTGGTATGTCAAAAGAGTCGGAGTTGAAGCCAATGAGCATATCGGCGCGCTCCAATATCGGCCAGAGTTTGTGTAACTCTTCTTTAAAATATGATGAGTATTCGCCTGTGTCAGAATCGTGAATGGCCACGACGGTGAGTTCCTGCTCATTCACATCAACACGCCCGCGCACCACAGAATCGGAGATGGATTCTATGTCAAAGGTGATGCGCGCATAAATCTAGAGACTGGAAGCTGGATTCTGGATTCTGGACTGCAGTCGCGATGGAAGGCCGGAAACCGGAAGAACGATTTCTTCGCCAGTCGCGAGTGTTTTCAGGCGCACGGTCTTATTCTTAATTTCATCCGCGCCATAGGCTACAAATAGCGGGATATCGCGCTTCACCGCGTCTTTAATCTGCTCGCCAAGCGCGCGACTGGTGAGATTAACAAACACTCGGCAGTTCTGCGTGCGTAAAGTATCAGCAAATGCCTGTGCAGCGGGAATATCTTTCTCACTCGGCGTGCCGATATAGAGCTGTGAATAACCCTCGTTTAACTTCGGTAAGAGACCATGCGTTTCAAGAAAATCGGCGAGAGTGACATCGCCGAGAGCGAAGCCAACTGCGGGAACTGGGTCGCCGCCATAAAGCGCGACGAGCTCGTCGTAGCGACCGCCGCCGAAGATGGCGCGAGGATTCGCCGGATTCGTGTCAAACACCTCAAAAACCATGCCGGTGTAATAATCAAAGCCGCGCGTGATACCTGCATCAAATACGATATTGCCCACGCCGCGCATCTCTAGCGCGGCGACAAACGCTTCTACATCTTTCCGAGCAACGAGAGAAAGCGGGTCTTTTTTAGATATCGCTTCAGACGCGATTTTAAATTCTTCCGGACGCATCTTAGACTTTTTATCAAGAAGTCGGATATAAGTTCGCGTCGCTTCGGTCGTGAGCCCTGCGGCTTTACATGCCGAATTTAAAAGAGCTCGCGAGCTCACGCGAATAACGAAATCTTTTTCTGTGGCTCCGAACGCTTTCAGTATTTCTGACGCGAGTCGCACTATTTCAATATCCGCTTCGCCCTCGGGCAATCCGATTAGGTCAATGTCCGCTTGATAAAATTCGCGCAGGCGACCCTTCTGTGGCCGCTCATAGCGGAAACGGTTGCCGATAGAGAACCAGCGGAGAGGGAAGACGAGCTCACGGCGCTTCCCGGCAAGCATGCGCGCGAGAGTCGGCGTCATCTCGGGACGAAGCGTCACGCGGCGATCGCCGCGGTCGGTGAAGGTGTAGGTCTGTTCATTCACTATCTCCTCCGAAGTTTTCGCTTCGTATAGTTCGGCGCGCTCAAGCGGGGACGCATTATATTCCTCGTATCCCCAGAGCGAGAGTGTACAGCGGATGCGCGCGAACATCGCTTCCATCCGTGCCCATTCGGCGGGATAGAAGTCGCGGACGCCCTTATATGGGTCGGTAGAAAGTGACTCGCTCATGAGTCCGATTATATCAGACCCCGGTGATTTTTTCTGAATCGCCCTCCGGGATATATTTCAAGATGAGGTCGCGCATTTGTTCGGGGTGCGGGATACCGCGCATCGTGAACTCAACATCCGCCCCAGCACTCTGCACTTTTATATTGCCTATGCCGAGTAGAGAAAACAGAATGCCGTTTACATTGGTCGTGACATCCTGCACGCGCGGTAGAAGCAAGCTCGCCACCTCGCGCCTGAAAAAGGCTCTTTGTTTGATTGTGACAATGCGCTCATTGGTCAATACCCACGCGTTTAGGAAATAACGAGTGAATGTACCCCACGCGCTAGTCCACGAGATAAGCAACCAGACGCCGAGCGCGGCGCGCGCGAGCGGCGTGGTGAAGTCAAAAAATGTTGCATAAATCGCCATCGGCGGAGCGAGCATGAGAAGCTTCGGGGCTGCAAAAGGGAGGACTGCCATTATCGCGTACGGCAGAAGCTCTGTGAGGAAGACGAACCAGTGCTTGCGCACTTGCTTAACGACATGTTCACCTGGTTCTAATTCAAATTCTTTCATGGCAGATAATTGGCGAGGAACAGCGCTTGTCCAGAGAGCGTGTAAGTGATTAGCGCCAGTGAAATGAATAGGTGAACAGCGATCGCGGGGAACGCGACCCATGACGCGTGAGAATATTTAAGCCAGTGATAGATAGCGACGAGCGTATAAATGGCCCAAAAGGCGAAGACGACGAAGAGAATCCATTCAACCACCGTGCCGGAGGAGATGCCGTTCGGCAAAAGTTCAGTCAGAGACGCGGGTGGCGAGAACGGTTGGAGTGGCTGGTCCGACATTGTGTAGATTATAGCACTACGCGCAATACGCGCGGCTTGTCGTACTGGTCTGTGCGTATCTCGGCTCTCAATCCTTGAACTTCAAATAGCGTGCACGCAGCGTCAGAGTATTCGCTGTCGCATTCAATCCACGCCTGCCCATTTGGCGACAGATGTTTCGGCAGACCCGCCGCAATACGACGAATGATATTTAGTCCGTCGACACCAGCGTAGAGAGCGAGGGCTGGTTCGTAGTCAGCGACACTCACAGGTAGTTCGCGACCGACAGGAATGTATGGCGGGTTCGCGGCGATTATGTCAAACTTAATATCACCAAACGGCTCAAATAAATCTCCAATGCGAACATCTGCACGCTTGCCCGCCGAAGCCTCGGCGAAGGTGGGAGATTCATCCAATTTGTTCTCGCGAATATTTTTCAAAATAATCATCTCGTGGGCAAGGTCAATTTCTCCAAAATAAACTTGTGCGTTCGAAAGTCTTGCGAGAGCCGCACAACCGATTGCTCCGCTCCCGGCGCAAAGGTCTAGAAATCGTATGTGCCGCTCGTCGCCAGACCCATTTTCGGTCGCGCTCCGGGCCGCTAGGCCAAGTCTCACTACCGAAAATGGGTCCGGCGACTCACGGCTGGAGAGCGTGATGAGCATTTGTTCAGTCCACCACTCTGTTTCTGGACGCGGAATGAGAGGCCTTGAGTCAAGGTAGATTTTCAAACCTAGAAACGGTTGCCAGCCGATGATATATGCTTCTGGCTCATCGCTCTTCATGCGACAACGCTATCACAAAAGTAAAATCCCGTTCGCCAGAGGCGAACGGGATTTTACTTGTGCGAAATGATTAGTATCCGCCGCGACCGTAACCACCCTGGTTACCGCCACCGTAGCCCCCGCTGTTACCGGCGCCGTATCCGCCGCCTTCACGGCGGGGGGGACGATCACCCTGCGGACGAGCGAAGGAAACAGAGAGAGTTCGTCCGTCCATCTCCTTACCATCCCAACGGTCAATCGCCGCCTGCGCTTCCGCTTCTGAAGCCATCTCCACGAAGCCGAAACCGCGTGAGCGACCCGTCATGCGATCGCTGATAATGCTCGCGGACACGACTGTGCCGGCCTCACCGAAGGCCTTCTTCATATCGTCTTCCGTTGAGCGATAGGGGATTCCGCCCACATAGAGCTTATTCCCCTGTACTGCTGCTGCACCTCCTGCTGGACTGTCCATGTATTATTGATTTAACTGATTAACCTCGCCGAAACTGAACACTTGCGGCCGATTAAGACCGAGCGAAGCTCTAATACTCTGCGAGTTAACGATAGTATGCCAGAAATGTCTTCAAAACACAAGGTGGTGTGGATAAGCTAACTAGAATGTCCCGTAAATGAACATTGGCAAAAGTGTCCCGACCATTCCGAGAGCAAGCAGTGTGACAATAGTTATAGCGAACGCGCGTTTCATATGCTTTTTATCATATCTCTTTTTATATCATCAAACGAGCCGCCAACCTTCTTGCCGGGGTTGAAAATGTTCAAGGGGTCAAAGATTTTTTTCGTCTTTTCAAATAGTGCAACCATTTCCGCCCCGAAAAGCATCGGGAGATACGGCGTACGGATGATGCCGTCGTTGTGTTCGCCAGTAGTAGTGCCACCCTCCTTGATAACGAGCTCGTAAACCTTGGGCGCGAGGTCCAAAATAACTTGCCGATTTTCTTCTTTTGATAAATCCATAAGCGGGATGATGTGAAAGTTGCCGTCGCCGATATGGCCAGCGATAGTGTAGATGAAGTGCGACTTATATTCGTCAAGAAGCGCGTTCAACTTTGGTAAGAATTCCGGATAGCAGGCGGGCGGGACGACGAAGTCGTCTATAAATGGCGCAGTGTGGAGCCCGTGGACATTCTTACGCAATAGGTTGAAGCTCTCGCGCCGCACTATCCAATATTTCTCGGACTCTTTTTCATTTTTTTCTATTTTCATTTTCAGATTCAGGTCGGCGAGCGCGTCCCTCGTCTTTAGCGCTTTCGCGTCTGCTATTTCTATAGAGTCTTCGGCGAACTCAATCATCAAAAGAAGTTTCGGTACGCCTCCTGTTAGCACCATCTCCATTTCTGGGATGAAGTCTATGCCGAGTTTAGCGGCCTTAAGCCAGCCCATCTGGGAGAGCATTCCGGGGATGAGCTTTACCGCGAGGGTGAAGGTGTGGTCGTCAAAGCTTTCAAACGATTCTGGATTCATGGGCAGGACGCGCTTCACGATTTCAGGCAATATTGCGACCTCGTGGAGGAAGATAACGAGCATCGCTCTGTATCCCTTCGGCTTCACGAGCGCGAGCTTCGCTCGCGTCCAGAGCGCTAGCGTCCCCTGCGAACCGCAAATAAGTTTTGCAAGATTAAACGAGTTGGTTTTTTTGTCACGGATGCTCCAGAGCGCGTAGCCGGCAGAGTTTTTAGAAACTTTCGGCCTGTGCTCCTCAATGAGAGTAGCGTTTTCGGTGATGAGCGCGTATATCTCGCGATAAATTTTCCCTTCCAGCGTATTTAATTTTTTCCGCTCCTCGACTTCGCTCGGAGTTAGCGACTTAAATGTCGCTAACGAGCCGTCAGAGAGGACAACTTCCAGTTCTTCAACATATTTTTCCGTTTGGCCATACTCCAGAGTGCGCTCACCGCCGGAATTGTTCGCGACGATGCCGCCCATGGCGGCTATCTCGCGAGACGCTGGGTAAGAGGGAAGTATCAATCCTTTTTCAAGCGTCGCCTTTTCAAAATCTCTGTAAAAAACTCCGGGTTGAGTGACTGCGTATCCATCGTTACCGAAGTTAAACTTCGGTTCATACCGAAGTTTAACTTCGGTAATTTTGTTCATGTGCTTCATGAAGTCCACGACGACGCCGGTGGTGAGTGGGCCGCCAGACATATCTGTCCCCGCGGCGCGCGCTGTAAGTGAAATGTCTGCACCTCGCTTTCGCTCAGCACCTACGACCCTCACGAGTTCAGAAACATCGTGAGGGTCTTCGGGATACACCACGAGCTCGGGCATGCGCTCAAAGAGGGAAGTATCGCGCGAGGCAATGCGGCGCGCGCCTTCATCATCCGTCACTTCTCCTCTCATCACGCTCGCGAGAGCGTTTTTTAAATCACCCATTGTGCACAGTATACCTGTAATTCGTCTGACAATGCTATGTTGAAAACAATGCATATTTACAGACTCGTTATTTTATTTCTTTTAAGTCTCATCCTCTTCCCGTCTTTTCCCAGTGCGCAGACTAATGTCAATCAACTCATTTGGGGTGATGTTGTTACCGATGAAGAAACCGGAGATATAATTTCTGACGACAGAATAACAATAATTGAAGCTGGAACATACGCGGTTCAGCTCAACATTGCAAAAGATACAGAGATTAAATACGCGAGTGAGGAATTCTACATGCCGCGCGGCACGCTCTATTACATTCTAGACGCCACCAATACGGCTAGA